>PDWI01005993.1_pt1 | contig 15463 bp, 13 predicted proteins | sample 1430891 | NCBI WGS metagenome assembly PDWI01 (sample SAMN01162508, study PRJNA174530) | Oral metagenome, whole genome shotgun sequencing project. | biome: Marine environment; feature: Marine mammal; material: Swab sample of the gingival sulcus; isolation source: swab sample of gingival sulcus... | reverse complement strand
TAAATATGTAGAAGGGGCTCGTCCTTGGGGAGAAAAAGGAACGATTGCACTTCCTTCGGCTACACAAAACGAATTGACAGGCGATGATGCTGAAACATTAGTAAAAAATGGTTGCATTGCTGTTTCAGAGGGTGCAAATATGCCTTCTACACCAGAGGCGATAGAGGTATTCTTAAAAAATAAAATATTGTATGCTCCTGGTAAAGCAGCAAATGCTGGTGGAGTTTCAGTTTCTGGTTTGGAAATGACACAAAACTCAATGAAAATAAATTGGTCAAAAGAAGAAGTTGACCAAAAATTACAAGATATTATGGCAGATATTCATACTGCTTGTGTAAAATATGGTACAGAAGAAGATGGACTTGTAAATTATGTTAAAGGTGCAAACATTGCAGGATTTATGAAAGTAGCCAAAGCAATGATGGCACAAGGTATTGTTTAAGACAACTCTTGAATATTAAATATTAAAAACTTCACTTTTTTTGAGTGAAGTTTTTTTTATTTAAGAAAAAGACACTATTTTTGTGAAGCAAATCATTTTTTAATAATTGAACTTATTAATACTTTATTTTATTTCTTAAAAATTTTCTATATTTTTTGAACATTATGTTCATTTTTTAAGGATTTAAGCCATTAAATCCTACAAAAAAAACATCTTTTTGAAAAAATAGATTATTTTCAACTTAACACTTAAAGTTAAAATGAGTTTATCAAAATAAAAATCAATGGCATTAACAATAGGAGATAAAATCCCTAAAATATTAGGAAAAAATCAAGAAGGAAAAGAATTAAAAGCATCGGATTTTAGCGGTAAAAAATTAGTCCTTTATTTTTATCCAAAAGATAATACACCTGGTTGTACAGCACAGGCGTGTAGTTTGAGAGATGAATATAGCGAACTACAAAACAAAGGTTATCAGATAGTTGGAGTAAGTACAGATAGTGAGAAATCACATCAAAAATTTATTACCAAACATACGCTTCCATTTGATTTAATTGTAGATGAAGAAAAAACTTTGTCAGAGCAATTTGGAACGTGGGGAGAGAAAAAGATGTATGGAAGAACATATATGGGAATGTATCGTACTACATTTATTATCAACAAAGAAGGAGTGATTGAAGAAATATTTACTCCTAAACAAATTAAAACAAAAGAACACGCAATTCAAATACTTTCTTTACAAAAATAAAAAAGATATGAAAAATACATTTAACCCGTGGCATCACGTAAAATCAAGACCAGACAATGCTCCTGAAGATGTTGTTAATGGAGTTATTGAAATTCCACAAGGAGTAAGAGCAAAATATGAATTGGATAAACAAAGCGGACTTTTGAGATTGGATAGAGTACTCTATTCATCTGTTTATTATCCACATAATTATGGATTTATTCCTCAAACATATTGTGATGATAAAGACCCCTTGGATATTCTTATTTTATCACAAATAGAGGTTGTTCCTCTTTGTATCGTACCTGCTAAAATCATTGGTGTTATGCGTATGTTAGATAATGGAGAAGCTGATGATAAACTCATTGCAGTAGCAGCAGGTGATCCAAGTGTTAATCATTACAACGATATTTCAGAAATACCACCATATCTAAAATCAGAAACAATGAGTTTCTTTGAAGATTACACCAAATTAGAAAATAAGTCAGTTGTTGTAGAAGATTTTGGAGACAAAAAAACAGCATTGGAAATTTTAAATGAAAGTTTTGATTTATACAAAAAAGATTATGGCGTATTACATAATTGGTTTTATGGATAGAGAAACAATTTAAAATTTCGTACAAATCATCTATATTTTTTAGTAAAAATGTAGTATAGATGCTATTTTATGATAAAAGAAAAGTATATTCCAATCAATGGATATTCTCTTTTTACGTTACAAATTATTTATAATGAAGAAAATCCTACCATTGTCTTTTTGCACGATTCTTGGGGTTGTGTAGAAACGTGGAAAAATTTTCCTTATCAACTTTCGGAAAAATATTGTTGCAATGTTTTGCTATACGATAGGCGTGGCTATGGAAAATCTGATAAATTTGCAAGCCTAAAAAGAGATAAAACTTATTTGCACCAATCGGCAGAAGAGCTGATTGGTGTTCTTAATCATTTTGGACTGCAAAAAGTTATTTTGTATGGGCATAGTGATGGGGCTAGTATTGCAACGATTGTGGCTCAACATTATCCTGAAAGAGTATTGGCACTTTTGGTAGAAGGAAATCATATTTTTGTAGAAGAAATTACAAAGAAAGGAGTTAGAAAATGCAAAGAGAAATCAAAGACCAACTCGCTGATTGCTTCTTTGAAAAAATATCATTCAAAAAAAGCAGAAGCATTGTTCAAAGTTTGGCACGAAATATGGTTGAGCCATCATTTTTCGGATTGGAGCATTATTGATGATTTGTCTAAAATTAAATGTCCTGTACTTGCTTTTCAGGGTGAAAATGATGAGTTTGGTACTGTTCAGCAACTTAAACTAATAGAGCAGTATGTTTCTTCTTTTAAGATAACGAAAGAGATAAAAGATGTAGGGCATACCCCCCACAAAGAAAATCCCAAAGCCACTTTGAAATTGATTGACCAATTTATCAACGAAACAAATATTCTGCAAAGAAGATGAGTACCATAACATTAGAGAATATGGAGTTTTACGCTTATCACGGTTGCTTGGAACACGAAAAGACACTGGGAAATACTTTTTTGGTTACTTTATCCATACAATTAAACACTTCAAAAGCTGAGAAAAGCGACAATCTAAACGACACGTTAAATTACAAAGAAGTATATGACACCGTGTCGCAAATAATGAAAAAGCGAGTGGATTTAATAGAGCATTTGGCTAATAATATTGTAACTTCGGTCATCAATCGTTTTGCAGAAATAGAAGAAGTATCCATTTTATTGTCTAAAACCAATCCTCCCGTAGGTGGAAAAATGGAGAAAGTAACCATTTCCTTTAACCGAAAACGAAAAAAATTACAAAAATAAATTTCTCTACAATAAACATTCAATAAGTTTCTTTTGTTAAAATGTGAGAAATGAGCTCGTTTGTTTTTTTTCTAAAAAAAATCAAAATTTTATCAAATAAAAAAGAATAACAATGAAACTTATCAAATCATACCTTATACTGTTACTTGTTGTTTTTGCATTTCAAACGAATGCCGAAATCTACGAACCTGTAATATGGACAATTGAGCAAAAAAACAATAGCAATACTTCTGGTGAACTGCTTATCAAAGCCAAAATTGATAAAGGTTGGCATTTGTATGGGCTTACTATCCCCGAAGGAGGTCCAAGAGCGACGAATATCGCTATTGAAGAACTTCAAAACGCAAAAAAAGTAGGAGGATTAATTCCGCAATCCAAGTTAACTACTGCTTATGATAATAGCTTTGATATGGAATTGAATTGGTACAAAGATGAAGCTGTTTTTGTACAAAAAATATCATTTGAAGATGCTAAATCAGTTTATGCTAAAATAGTAATAAACTATATGGTTTGTAACGATGTAAACTGTTTACCACCAACAGAAGAAACTTTAACCATTGGTAAAGCAGGATTAACACCACACAAAAAAGTACCCAAACAAGCCATTAAAATAGCTACTCAACCCATAAAACCGATAACAAAAACTCTCAAAGTTGAGAAAAAAGACAGTGCCAAAACAGTGGAAGTGCCTACTGTTGTGAAAGAAAAAGTTGACCTTTGGAAACCTGTTATTAATGAATTAAAGGCTTTTGGTAACACCAATCATACTGCTAATCGTTCCTTTTGGTGGATATTTTTGGGTGGATTTTTGGGTGGATTTTTAGCACTGTTTACACCTTGCGTTTGGCCGATTATCCCAATGACAGTCAGTTTCTTTTTGAAGCGTTCCAGCGACAAAGCCAAAGGCAGAAGAGATGCCGTTTTGTACGGAATATCCATTATCGTTATTTACCTTATTTTGGGATTATTGATAACGTTTATTTTTGGGGCAAGTGCCTTGAATAGCCTCTCTACGAACGCTATTTTTAATTTGATATTCTTTGGGTTATTGGTCTTTTTTGCCATCTCATTTTTTGGGGCTTTTGAAATTACACTGCCCACTTCTTGGTCAAATAAAATGGACGAGAAAGCAGAATCTACCAGCGGAATATTGAGCATTTTGTTTATGGCATTTACCTTGGCATTGGTTTCGTTCTCTTGCACAGGTCCTATTATTGGAACATTGCTTGTAGAAGTCTCAGTAACAGGCTCTTATTTAGCACCAGCCATCGGAATGTTTGGTTTTGCGTTGGCGTTGGCTATTCCGTTTAGTTTTTTCGCTTTCTTCCCTTCGTTGTTGAAAAATATGCCAAAATCAGGCGGTTGGCTCAATCGCGTAAAAGTGGTGTTGGCATTTTTGGAGTTGGCTTTGGCATTGAAATTCTTGTCGGTTGCCGACTTGGCATACGGTTGGGGAATATTAGATAGAGAAACATTCCTTTCGCTTTGGATTGTTATTTTTGCTTTATTGGGCATTTATTTATTGGGTAAAATTCGTTTTCCACACGACGACCAAACCAAACACACCTCTGTTTCAGGGTTGTTTCTGGGAATTATCTCATTGGCATTTGCTGTGTATATGATACCCGGACTTTGGGGAGCACCCTTAAAAGCAATTAGTGCTTTTTCACCTCCATCATCAACGCAAGATTTTAATTTATACGAAAACGATGTTCACGCTCAATTTAACGATTATGAATTGGGAATGGCATACTCCCAATCAAAAAATAAACCAGCCCTTGTTGATTTTACAGGATATGGCTGTGTGAATTGTAGAAAAATGGAAGTTGCTGTGTGGTCAGATGATAGAGTGCGAGATTTATTGAACAACGATTATGTTTTGATTTCTCTTTATGTGGACGACAAAACGCCATTGAAAACGCCCTATACTATTGAAGAAAATGGAACAACAAGAACATTGAAAACAGTGGGCGACAAATGGAGTTATTTGCAACGCGTAAAATTTGAATCCAATGCACAGCCTTTCTATGTAATACTTGATGAAAACGGCGTGCCTACCACCTCATCTTACTCTTTTGACGAAAACCCTGAAAAGTTTGTTAAATGGTTAAAATCCGCTAAACAATGATTGTAACTTATTGAGATTTTAGTTTTTAACTAAAAGAGAAATGTTGGAAAAGATGATTTTTTATCAAATACATTGAACCAACATTACTGCCCATCAAAAAAAAACAGAATAAAAGCACTTATCCCTATTGCTACGCTTAGCATATAGGGATAAGTGTTTTTTTAGAGCCTATTTATTCTCTTTCGCTTTGTAACAAAGCCTTGTCAGAAAATCTTGTCAGCCCTTTGTTATATAGCGAAACTTTGCCAAGAAATCATTTTAACCTTTCGCTTGACAGCAAAACCTTGTCAGAAAATCATTTCAGCCTTTCGTTGTACAGCGAAACCCTGCCAGAAAACCATTTCAACCTTTTGTTGTACAGCGAAACCTTCCCAGAAAATCCAGGAGCCTTTTGTTGTGCAGCGAAACCTTGCCAGAAATTATTTTTAACATTTCGCTGTATGGCGATGCCTTCCCTATAACTTTTGTTAATATTTTGCTGCATAGCGAAGCGTTGTAAAATAACACTTTTTAACATTCAGTTCTAATTTGAACTTGTTGAAGAGCTTAAAAGAGCGACAACCCCATAAAAAAATGAACTCATTGGAACATTAAAAGTCCCAATGAGTTCACAACCATCTGCTATTTCGTTTTGTTTCTACTCTTCCCCTTTTTTGGCTTTGGGTTTTTCAGGTGGTTGGGCTATCGAATCACGCATAGAAGTGTCTGCTTCAATGTTTTTCATACGATAGTAATCCATAATCCCTAAATTTCCATTGCGGAACGCTTCTGCCATAGCACGTGGCACGTCTGCTTCGGCTTCTATCACTTTGGCACGCATCTCTTGTGATTTGGCACGCATCTCTTGCTCTTGGGCTATCGCCATAGCACGCCGCTCTTCGGCTTTGGCTTGTGCAATATTTTTATCCGCTTCGGCTTGGTCTGTTTGCAGTTGAGCCCCAATGTTTTTACCTATATCAATATCCGCAATATCAATAGAAAGAATTTCAAAGGCAGTTCCTGCGTCCAATCCTTTTTTCAATACCAATTTAGAGATAGAATCTGGATTTTCCAGCACCTGTTTGTGCGACTCCGAAGAACCGATAGACGACACAATTCCCTCTCCAACACGTGCTAAAATGGTCTCTTCACCCGCACCTCCAACAAGCTGTTTGATACTTGCACGCACCGTAACACGAGCTTTGGCAATCAACTGAATACCATCTTTTGCCACTGCCGCAACAGGGGGCGTGTTGATAACTTTTGGATTGACCGACATTTGTACTGCCTCAAAAACATCTCTTCCTGCAAGGTCAATGGCTGTTGCCATCGTAAAATTAAGGTCAATGTTTGCCTTTGAAGCCGACACCAAAGCGTGGGTTACTCTTTCAATGTGTCCACCTGCCAAATAGTGGGCTTCCAAAGCGTCTCTTTTTACGTCATTCGCCAAGTCGGCTTTGTGTGCTTCAATCAAACAAGCCACAATGGTGTGCGGTGGCACTTTACGAATCCTCATTAAAAAGAGTTGAATTAATGAAATGTTTACGCCTGTAACTTTTGCAGAAATCCACAAAACAAACGGAACGTAATAAAAGAATATCATCAGCACTACAATGAGTACGAAGAATGAAATAATTTGAAAAATTCCCATAATTTTTAATTGATTTTTTAATTGTTGTTATTGTTGTTTATCTATTTTTTCAACCAATACGTTGGTTTTATCTATTTTCTTTATTATCACCTCTGTCCCTTCATCGATAAAAGCATCATTTGTCTTTGCTTCCAGCGTTATTCCATTGACTATTACCTTTCCCATTGGAGCTAAACGAGAGAGTGTGGTGGCTTTGTCTCCAATATTTATATGGTTAGGAATGGAGGTAGCACTACCCGAAACATTGGTCTTCAAAGACATCTTTTCCAATGCTTTTGATTTGATAAAAAGCCAAATAGCAACCACCAAAAGTAGCAATCCTGCTACCAAAGTAATATTCCCAGCCGTTGTTCCTATTTTGGCGTAAGCATACCAAACAGCAACAAAAGTAAGTATTCCTCCAAAAATCCCTGCTATGGATATGCCAGGAATTAGAAAAAGTTCTACGATAAAGAACAAAATCCCCAGAACGATTAAAGTGATAACAATTACTATTTCCATAGTTGTCAATAATTTGGTGTAAAAGTACTATTTTTCAGTTAATCTGCAAGTCTTTCAACTGTTTTATCTCTAAATTTCGCATCTTTTTCTCGCACTCTTTTTGTTGTGGCACTTGTTGCAATAGTTGTTTTTCTAACAATAATATTGTACTTGCAATTTGTTCTTTTTCAGCCCCTATCGGCAACTGAGAGTATCTCTTTCTTAACCTTTTTAAGGACTTTTTGGTTTGAAAAATAGACTGTTTTATCTTTTCTGATTGATAATACTGATTTTGGGCTTCTTTACTTTTGAAATCAGAGGCTTGTTGATAATGAAGATTGTCTTTGATTAAAATCAGATTTTGTTTTAAGGGTCTTTTCTCTCTGTTTTGAGGTGCTTTGTAAGCCGTTTTGTCAAAAGTTGAAATTTTGGCAATAGCTCTTAACGCATCAAGACTATCTGTTTTTACAATATTTGTTTCGTCATTGGGAATAAATCTATATACAGCTACTTTCCCCTCTTTTTGATAACGGTCTGAAACAAGCCAACCGATTTTTTTATTCTCATCAATGGCAAGCAAATAGTCGTTAAACGGCGAATTAAAAGGTATTCCGATGTTTTCGGGCTTAAAAAAATGGTTTTCCGCATAGTTGAATTGAGTGATAAAAATATCGTATCCCCCTAGTGTTTTACCGTTGTTAGAAGAGAAATAAAGCGTTACACCGTCCATCATTAGAAACGGATAATTTTCGTTGTACGTGGTGTTTAACTCTTTTATTTTGTTGATTTCTACATTTCCATTTAAGAGCGTCTCTTCCAAACAAAGGTCAGTATTGTTCTTGTAAACGATTGGATTGTATGTTTTGTTGCCACGTTCGGTAGTAAAACTCACTATATCAATCGGTTTATTATCCAACCATTCTTCTCTTTGTGTAAATTGTCCTATTTCTTTGGATAAAATTATCTTTTTAATGGCTTCTTTTTTAGGTACAACAACACTGTCAATAAAAGTAATATTTTCAACTCTTCTAAGAAGTTCTTTCCCAAGTTTGGCTTGATGCAATTGTTTATTTATCGTCTGATAATCTACATCTATACTATCGGCTGTTGCTAAATATTTTTCAAAATGAAGCGTTGCTTTTTCAAAAAAATAACTTTTAAGATAAGCATTAGCAAGCAATAGGTCTTTTTGTGGATTTTTTTTCTTTTTCAGCTTTTGTAATAGTTCTATTGCTTCACTGTATTTCCCTAATAAATAAGCACATCTCCCAGCATTGAACACAACTTCTTTTTTAGGTCTTCGGCTTGTAGCCAAAAAATCTTTGTATTGAATATAAGCTTTTTCATATTCTTGCATCAACAATAAAGAATCTGCTTTTTCTACTTTTTGTGAGTTTATTTTTGAGAAAAAAGAGAAGAGAAGAATTGCTGATAATAGAAGTTTTGTACCGTTCATATTTTATTCTTTTTTATTTGCTTTTTCAATCTCTTTTTGAGATTCCTTTTGTGCTTTTTCGTATATTTTATAGGCTTCTTTTTGTGCTTTTTCAATTAGTTTGTTGGCAGTCGCTTGTGTGATTGCTTTTGTAATTGGATTTTTGGAATGAGCAACAATGCTGTCGGCTGTAACACGAGCAGTTTCAATGATTTTATCACCTTTTATTTTGGCTTGTTGTAGTATTTCATCTGCTCGTTTTTTGGCTTCTGTTATTGCCTCTTCTTTCTTCTCTTTTCCTTTTTCAAAAATGCTTTCTTTTATTTTTTGAACCTCTTTTTTGACATTCTCTTTTCCTATTATTTCATTCAATGTTTCAGATATGTCCAACTTGATTTTTGGTTTGTTAAATGTGCCTTCTATCTTAAAGTTAGCATTTTGGAAATATCCCAATTTCAATTTGTTGGGCAATCTCAATTTTCCTTTATAATCAATGGTTTTATCTAATCCGGTAGAACCTGCAAGTTGCATTTTATACCCTGCCAATTTCAAGGAAAAAGGTTTGGTTGATATTCTTCCGTCTTTAATTTCAAATGCAAGTGAGATATCTCGTAAACTTGTCATCTTTGATAATTTAGACAATTTTAACTTCTCAGCAAGTAGATTTATTACCGATGAATCTTTTATCTTTATCGCTTTTGTCTTGAAATTACCCTTACTCGTTATTGATTGAAGATTAGGGCTCATATCTTGCTCTAAAAGCGTATTGAACGAAAACTTAGCGTTGAATGTTCCTGTTGTATTTTTGAAAAATGGAACAATTTTTTGAAACGATTCTATTTGCTCAAATATAGAGTTGAAATGAATTTGATTTAATGCTACATTTAATTGAGCAGAAGGTTTCTTTGTATTTTTAGAACTGTATTGTCCCGTTACATTCATTGTTCCTCCAAAGGCTTTTACCCACATTTTTTCTATGTCTATATCTCCGTTCAAAACAACCAATTTGGCATACGCATTCCTAAAATTCATTTTGTGAAATTTAAGTTGTTGCATATCTCCCACCAACGCAAGGTCTAAGTTTTTAGGGATTTCAATAACAGAATTTGGGGCGTTTGTTGTCTCTTTTTCGGTTGTTTTAGCGGTGTTGTTGGGTGTCTCTTCTGTTATAAAATCATTTAAATTCAAATAGTTTGAATAAATAGAAAATCGTCCTTTGAGCGTTTTACCTTTTAGTGCATAAGCCAAATAATTTTCTACTTTTCCGTTTCCTCTGATGTCATTTTTCCCTATTCTAACATTCAGTTTGTTGAGGTGCAAATAACGATTGTTAAAAATTAAATTGGCATTATCAACGTTTAGCGTTTCTGAAAAATCACTGTTTTTAATCGCAAAATCTTGCATTTTTACATTACCTGTAAATCGGAATTTTTCCAACCTGTTTTTTTCTATATACGACATTTTGCCATTTCCTTTTAATTGTAAAGACAGTAATCCGTTGAGAGTAATATCTTTATCCAATGGATAGACTTTTTTAACTGTTCCTAAATCCAATTTTCCGTTTGCTTTGAATTGCACTGTTGCATCAGAAATAGGCGTTGTGATATGTAAAGACGACTGAAAAGGATTGTCAGCCATATTAAACGAAAAATTAGAAACGTCAATTACCGTGTTGTCCAACGAACCACCAAGACTTGAAATATGCGATTGCAATTCTATAGAATGAACGGATTGAGGTAATTCTGGATATTGAAACCACGCATCGTTGATATTTAATCGAAAATCAAAAGCAGGATAATTGTCGCCCACCAATTTACCTTTTGCATACCCTTCTAAACTAATTTTTCCGTCTGCTTTTACCTCCTCAAACCCTTCAAAATAGATAGCTGGAATAAGAGAGAGCAATGATTTGAAGTTCACTTTCCCTGTTTTTAGACGAACATCAACTTGGGTTGTGTCTTCCAGCAACTGTACCGAACCGTTTAATGCCAAAGGTATTTCGTTTATTTTTATGCTGTTTTCTGCTAATACGTATTTTTGATTTTCCAAATCGGCTTTTATTTTGGCATCAAACATTAGTTGTAAAAAAGGAATTAATGCTACACCATTGTTGGATAAACGTATGGTATCAATATTAATATCGGTTTTTAACGTGGTTAGATTGTTCGTGAAATCACCATTTAAGTTCAGATTTATTTTCTTAATTTCTGCCAACATATTGCTACTATCTTGCAAGAAAACAACATCTGAATTAATGATTTTAAAATTGTTTAGTTTGAGAGCAAAAGTGGAAGTTGTATCGGCTTTTTCGGTAGTGGTTGTTGGTTTTACAATATCCCAATTGGCTTTTCCATTCATTAAAATATGAGCAAAAAGTCGTGTATCAGAAATACTGATTTTTTCTATCTCATAACCTGTTTTAGAAAAAAGACTTTTTACATTAACCACCAATTGAATTTCTTTGCTAAAAAGAAGTGTGTCTCCCTCAAATTCCTCTTTTCCTGCAACATACAAATTCTCTAATGAAACACTTGCATTGGGAAATGAACGAATAAAATTAATGTTTACTTTTTGAAAATCAACTTCTGCTGTGAGCGATTTATTAAACTCTTTTTTAACGATTTCTAATATTTGCCCTTTGAATGCAAGTGGAAAGAGTAGCAAAGCAAAGAATAGAGTAAATATGACTAAAAAAACGATTAATATTGGTTTGAATATTCCTAATTTCATAGTGTTTAATTTAAATTTTGTACAAATTTATATAAAAAATACGACTTTGCCTTAATCTTTTTACCTTATTTATCTGTTTGTAACAAAAAAATCTTAACTTTGCACCTCATTTTTAAAAAATAGTTATCCTATTTTAAGTATGATAAATAGAGTTTTACTTCGTATTAAAGTGTTACACATTGTTTATTCTTATTATAAAGGTGAACACTCATCAGTAAATATAGCCGAAAAAGAGTTTTTGAAAAGTATAACAAAAACCTATGAGTTATATTTTTATTTGCTGAAATTAATAACAGAAGTTACCCATTATGCAGAGGTCAAAATAGATGCAAGAAAAAATCGTTTAAATCCTACGGAGTTTGATTTAAATCCCAACACCCGATTTATTGACAATGTATTTGTAAAACAACTTGCCTCTAATCTTTCTTTTCAAGAATTTATATCAGAGAATAAAATTTCTTGGGTAAATCATCAAGAGACAGTCAAAGAGATATATGAATTGATTGTAAACTCAGAAATTTATGACGATTATATGTCTGATAATGGAATAAATTATGAAAAAGATAAAATTGTTTGGCGAAAAATATTTAAAAAGATTATACTTCCATCAGAGAGTTTTGCACAAGCAATAGAAGACCAAGATATTTATTGGGTGGATAATTTAGACATTATAGTTAGTTTTGTTATCAAAACAATCAAAAAATTTGAATTGGGCAACAGAGAGGAGCAAGAATTAATCCCTCAATTTAAGGATGCAGACGATTTGCTTTTTGCCCAAAAACTACTTCGTAATTGTTTACAAAACTCAGATGAATACAAAGCATTAATCAGCGAAAACGCAAAAAATTGGGATTTAGACCGCATTGCGTTTATGGATATCGTTATTATGCAGTTGGCAATAACTGAACTATTATCGTTTCCCACCATTCCTGTTAATGTAACAATGAATGAGTACATTGAAATTGCAAAGTTTTACAGTACCAATAAAAGTGCTACATTTATAAATGGAATTTTAGATAAAATAATTACAGAACTGAAAAAAGAGAACCGACTTATCAAGGTCGTAAAAATATAAAACAAAAATTTAATTAAAAAAGAAGAAAAATGAATTTATTAAGTATTTTATTACAAGCATCAAAAGAGCAAAATCCATTGGGAAGTTGGTCAGGAATATTAATGATGGTGGCTATCTTTGTGATTTTTTATTTCTTTATGATACGTCCACAAACAAAACGTCAAAAAGAAATTCAAAAGCAACGAGAAGCCATTCAAAAAGGGGACAAAGTAATCACTTCGGGCGGTATTTATGGAAAAGTAAAAGACATTAAAGACACAACAATTACCATAGAGATAGCAGAAAATGTAAGAGTAAGTGTAGATAAAAACTCTATTTTTGCAACAGCAACCGATAAACAAAACGCTGAAAGAAAGTAATCTCTGAATAAAAAAGAACACAATATGACAGGAAAAATAAAAAAACTGCTTTTTTCAAAACAAACACGCATTTTCTTGTTGTTCCTGTTGTTTTCTGTGTTTTTGTGGTTTACACGAGCACTTGATCAAGAGAGAATAACCACCATTGAAATACCCATTCGCTATGTAGGATTGCCACCCAATGTTAAGTTTATAGACAGTGTAGCCACCAAAGTTAAAATAAAAATAAAAGACAAAGGAGCAACTTTGCTTCAATACCAAAGAGACCAATTACGACCTTTAATTTTTCAGATGCCCAAGACCTACAATGAAGAAGGACAGGTTTTAATTAATCAACAAAATCTGAAAAATCGTATTTACGAATCGGTTCGTCCTGCAACCTCTATTTTATCCATTGCACCAGATTCTATTTTGTTGAAATACACAAAACTAAGAACGAAAAGATTACCTATTCGGCTGAATGCAAATATTGCGTTAAAATCTCAATACACCTATTCGCAACCCATAAAAATAGTGCCTAAAACTATCAAAGTTTACGGTTCTAAATCAGCACTGGCATCTTTGAAAGCCATTTCAACCGAAGAAATAAAATTGGAAAAGGTAAAAGATACAACGCACTTAAAAGTTAAGTTGGTCAATACAAAGCCGCAAGAGATAAAATATGAAAAAAAGAGTATTGAAGTAACTCTTTTTGTGCAAAAATTTACAGAAAAAAAAGTAAACGTGCCCATTACCATTATTAATAGTAGTCGGTCTGAAAGAATTAAACTTTTTCCTTCCACTTTGCAAGTAAGTTATAATGTTGGATTGAGTTATTTTAATAAAGTAAAAGCAACCGATTTGCAACTGATATTTGATGTTCGTAAAGCCAAAAAATCTGAAAGTCGGTTTTATCAACCCCAAATAGTCGTTAATACACCATACATTTCAAATGTAAATATATCTCCTTCTCGAATAGAATTTTTAATAATAGAATAATTGATTTTACACCATAAAAAATAGAAATTATGTGGCAAAGAGTGCAAACATTGTATATGATTTTAGTTATCGGCTTGATGATTGCATCGGTCGTTTTTCCAAGTGTTGATTTTTTTGATAGTAACAATAACATTAGTTATCAACTTGATGCAAGAGGATTGTTAAAATTGAATAACGAAGGATTGGCTATCGAAACAATTACAACCAACCCAACAACTTATCTGTTTGGATTGATTTTGTTTATCTCTACTTTTGTAATAATGAAATACAAAAATAGAAAACAACAGTTTCGTTTAGCAACCATTAATTTGATACTTATTTTTGTGGATATTCTGCTTTTGGCAGGTTTTATTGCTTACGCTAAACATCAATTAAAGATTGATTTTGCTTTGCAATATAGCGTAATTTTCCCAATTATAGCATTGATTTTGAATTTCTTGGCTATGCATGGCATAATGAAAGATGAAAAAATCATTCAATCAATGGATAGGTTAAGATAATAACATTCAATCTCTGTATTATAAAAAGAGTTATTTTCAGAGGTAAAACTTCATTTTTGAGTTTTTAAAGTATCATTATAAAGAAAAATCATCATTACATTTGATATAATTGTAATGATGATTTTTTGTGTTTTTAATTGAGTGCAAAAACGATTGGTAAAGTGTAATTAACAGCAACAGGTTTTCCTTTTAGTTTAGCAGGTTTCCATTTCGGCATTAATTGAACAAAACGAATAGCCTCTTGCTCCAAGTCGCGATTTTTACTTCTTAGCACTTTTACATCAGTGATTTTTCCTGTCTTCTGAATTACAAACTGGGTAATAACTCTTCCTTCAATTCCATTTTCTATTGCTTTTGAAGGATAAATTAAATTTTGGGCAATAAATTTATTTAATGCTTCATTGCCTCCCACAAATTGAGGTACAACATCTACTTTATTATAAATAGGTTCTCTCTTTTTCTCTTTAAGAATAATGTCATTTCTCTTTTTGATACAATTCATTTTGTCTATTTTTTTCGTTGTAATCAAAATAACACCATTCTTACCCTTTTCGCCATAAACATTGGTCGCTGATTTGTCTTTTAAAACACTGATACTTTCAATTGTTTTAACGTCAATAGTCTCCATTGGCTTTTTGTACTCTTTACCGTCAACGAGAATAAGAGCATCTTTGCTAAATTGATGAACTTGGGTTTTGACTTTTGTTTTCAATAAAGAAGCAGACTTATCGGGTGCGTTAAACTTGATAACTTTTACTTTTTGCTTGGACTTCTTGCGTTTTTTAGGTGCTGTAAACTCAATGGCTTTAACTTGCTGATTAGTCTTCTTCCCTTTTTTAGTTGTAATCAAAATTACTCCATTTTTACCCTTTTCGCCATAAGGAATTAATTCTTTTTTATCTTTTATTTTTATTACTGATAAATAATTTACGGTTTCTGGGTCTATAGCGTCTAAACCGTTTTCAGTAACAACACCATCAATAATAACAAGAGGTGCTGGTTCATTGCAGAAATAACGAAGAGTGTCTTTTTTATTTACTTGCTTATTTACTGCCTTTTTTTGAGCCTTTAATTCGCCTGTATTGGCAACAAAAATAGTTCCTATTGCCAAAGGTAAAATGGCAAAATACTTCAATAAACTAATTGATTTTGATT
>PDWI01005991.1_pt1 | contig 15467 bp, 10 predicted proteins | sample 1430891 | NCBI WGS metagenome assembly PDWI01 (sample SAMN01162508, study PRJNA174530) | Oral metagenome, whole genome shotgun sequencing project. | biome: Marine environment; feature: Marine mammal; material: Swab sample of the gingival sulcus; isolation source: swab sample of gingival sulcus... | reverse complement strand
ACAGGTATTTTATATATTCTTTAGCATTCATGTTTAGAAAATATTAGACAAAAGTATCAAATTAAGATACTATTCTCAAATTATTACTATACTTCATTTCATGTAACACAATTCTATAAGTTATTATTGCACAAATTTCAACCAAAATAAGATAATCGCCAAAGCCTATCACAGCAACGAGAGTGAACCGATATTTTGGTATCTCGACCATCAGTTTGTAACTAAAACACAAAGCGGCAAGCACGAAGCGATATTATTTGCCGGCGGCGGCAAGCACCAATTAAAGATAATCGACTCCAAAGGCAACTCTCAATCTGTGGTTTTTGAGATCATAGGGAGGGGAATTAAAAATTTCAAAAACTTAAATACCAACTTTATATCAATTCTTTCTATCTCCCTTGATTACCATGTTGGTAACAATATCCATTTGCCAGTCTTGTCATATGCTTACATCGAGTTCCTCTTTTAGTTCGTCCTTTGCAACGAACAGACGATGACTTTCCCACACTTTTATTCCTATATCCTGCGTGCAAACCGTAAGTTGGAGGTTTGCATATCTTACAAGGCTTTAAATGGTACAAACTTATCTCATCTTTACTTATCTTTTTAGAAACATTATTCACCATTCTACACGATGCCAAGTGATACTTTTTACCGGAGGGCGTTTTGTATATACTCTGCGCCAATATTGAATTACTAAAAACAACCGATAAAATAAATAAGAGCAATTTAATCTGTTTCATTTTTTCCTTTTTTTATCAATTCATCAAAATTTTCAGGCTTTATATGCACAAAATCAATAAGTTTTCCCTTTCCATAATAAAAAGGGGTAGTAAAATTTATCCCAATACTATTGTATATACTAATCTCGTCTTCATCATATATAGTTCTTCCGACATCATCTTCTTCAACTGAATAAGAAAAATTACTTTCTGCTTCTGATGTAAATAAAACTTTTGGAATTTTTTTAAAAGTGTTAACATCCACCACCATATAATAATAAGGGTAATAATGTTTATCTTCATCAATGGCAATAGCAATATCATTTTCAAAATCATAATCAAATTCCCAAACATCATGACTAAAAAAATATTTATATTCGTATTGCAATAATTTATTTAGTATAATTTCATCAACCACCAAATCAAATATATATTCATTTGAGAAATCAGATTCAAATAAATTAAATCTAAACTTTTTCGAGAAGTCATAATCAATTTCTTTTTTTCTAGAAGAAATTCTTGCCACTATTTTAGATTTTTTTTCAAAAATATCTAAGATTTTGGGGTTAACCAATAACTGCTTTGTGGAATTAAGTATTTCCTCATACTGGATACTATACGGGAAAAAAATCGTATCCCACCGATATGATACATCAAGGGATTTAACAAATTCATCTTTTTGTTTTGTGTATTCTATTACTCTTTTATTGTAATTTTCTTTTATTTCCTCTTCTTTTGGTTCGCCTTTTCCTATTAGAGAATAAAATTTGCGTTTTAAGTTCAAGCCCTCATCACAGCTTGTAACAGATACAAACAAAACAAATATTAAAGCTATTTTTTTTACCATTTCCATCATTTGTATAAATATAACCAAAAGATTATATATTAATAAATTTTTCGATTCTAGACTTTGTGTATTCCGGCAAATCTGTATTGTAAATTTTAAATTTTTTCACGTTCATTTCAGTAAACCACTTTGATAAATAAGCCTTTATAACATCTTCATCATCAAGATGCTTTTTAGAGGGATTTACTTCTAACACCAATATCTCCAAATCTTCAAGGTCTGTTCGTTCTGTAATAAAACCATAATCTCCTTGTTCAAAACGAGTTTTCCAATTAGAATTTCTAAGACCATTTTTTCTTATGGTCTTGGGTGATAGATATGCTGTTCGGTTTTTATTTTTATTTTTAGAATTTTCATGATACAAATAACCATCTGTTATCAAAACAAGGATATTTCTATAATTATCATTATTCACAATTGCATAGTCTTTCACATCATTTTTAAAAAATCTCCAAATATCTGAGCCTATGTATTTTTTGGTTTGAATAGTTTTGTCATAAATTATTTTTAAATTTTTTGAAAAATCATTAGTCAGATTGTCAAAAATTTCCTTTTTCTCTTTTGGGTTTTTACATGCAGACAAATCAACACTTAATTTTGAAGCGATATTATTTATTTCAGGGTCTTGTGGTTTAGGACTAAAAATAATTTTAATCTTGCCTCTTGACATAAAAGTCCCCTTCTTTTCCATATCTGCTTTAAACATGTCTATAAAGTGATTTACGATGGCTATATCTCGTTGATGATGTTCCGGAGTATTCGGGTGTTTTGTGGGTTCTATTCTATCCGATAAATCCAATAAAAATGTAATATTGAATTGCTTATTGGCAGCATCATCAGTATTATTCACTTCTTTTTTATCGGTCTGTTCTTTTTTGTTTATTGATTTATCTTGGCATCCAAATAACAATGCTATAGTAATTAAAAGTAAGTTAATTCGTTTCATAATTGATTATTTTTGATTATTTTTTAAAAATTTATCACACTCTTGGTGTATCTCATCAATCCTTTCTTGAGGCACCTTATTCGCTGTCATCCAATGTGTCCATCCGCTTGTAAATTCAAGCATTTTTTTCTCGAAAGCTGTCCAGTCTATGACAACAATTGTACCATCAATAGTATTTTTTAATTTGATACAAGCAGTTTCTAACTTGTGGGAATCAGACTTTATTTTTTCAATTTCACTATTAGTTTTGTTAACATCCTCTTCATATAGTTTTATTTCTGTTTGTTTTGCTTTAATGGCTTGTTTCACAATATTCAACTTATCATAAGATTCCATTGTAAAATCAAATACGAATCCCCATATTAAGTAAACAATAAATCCGGCAAAAATAATCAACCAAAAATTAACTGATTTAAAAGCCATGTCTAATGTATATTCAGGCATACTTTGAAAACTATTTTGAGCTCTTACATTATATATTTTTTCAGTAATCTCATAAGCTAAAATAGCATCAAAAACAAAGGTTATAAAAATTAAGAGTCCAATTTTAAAAAATTTACCTATACCTTTTTGTTCTTGAAATTTGTGAATAAGAAATCCTAATCCTAAAAATATTGCAGGAATCGTCAATATTAAAATTAACTCTGTTATTCCGGAACGGTAAGCCATGGTTAATGCTTGTGGGTCAAATATCGAATTTGCAACCCCTATCTCATTCAACGTAAACTCTTTAAATAAAGCAGAATATGAGGCAGAGCTATAAAAAATAAACAGATAAACGGTCAATATTACCAAAATAACAAGACCAATAATAAAACTTGCCTTACTCATCTTATCAGGTATCACACTTTCCGGATTCTCCCTGATTGAAATAATTCCTTTTTTAAGGGTATCAATATTTGATTTTAAATTACTTTTTTGCTCCTCTTTATCATCTATTAAATTTCGGTTAAATTTAATCTTTTCTTGTTTTTCTTCTAGTTCAATTTTAGCTTTTTTAACCTCAATTTCTTGTTTGGCTGTATCTCCTGCTTTTGTTTTTTTGTAGTGTTCTTTTACTAGATTTAAGTGCCCGACAAACGAAATTTTACTCCCGTGGTGATTTTTCGCTTTTTCAAACCCCCAATCTTCGTAACTTTGAGATAAAACCTTGCCATAAACTGTTGTTTCTTCTCCGTTTGATTCTATGTTTTTTTCAAGCAGATTTTTTAATTTACTCAATGCCATAATAATTAATTCATTAGTTTTTTAATTTCATTTTTTAATTCTTCATTTGGGCAATCTTTTTTGGCTAGACTAATCAACCATTCAAAAAGCTCTTTACTTTCTTCTTCCTCAAATTGAAATCTTTTACAAAATTTCATAAATGTTGTAACTTCTTCTTCATCAATTTTTTTATCAGCCCATATTGTTCTTGAAAAATCATAGAGTAATTCTATTTTTTCCATAAAACTTTCAGGTGTGTGAAAATTGATATTTGTCGGATTTGAAATCAATTCTTCAAACTCTTTTTTTGTTACACCTTTTTCTTCTCCTATTTTAAGAATTGTATCCAGTTCTGTCTCATCAAAATCATTGTCAGCCAATGCCAATAAATAAAGATTTAGAAAATGTGATTTTAAAGTATTTTCCATAATTACACTAGAGCACTTGCCCCCAATCCCAAAGAGAAGTATTTTATTATTTGGTAAAACATAAAAAAAGCGTGGAGTTGTAACTTAAATATCCACCTTATAGAGGTTCTACCAAAACCGCGCAGAATGAATACAAGCAACCAACCCACGCCTATGGCGTGAGCGATAGTCTATGTATTCTGTTCTGCTATGAAATTTGGTAGATTCCTATAAGACAGAATAAAAGCTAACGCTTATTATAACAATATTTTATACCATTTATAAATATAAACAGTATTATTCTCCGAACGAATCGAAAAATATTGCACAAAGTTATGTAAAAATTTTATTACGACTTTTCTATTAACAAATAAATTTTGGAAAAAAATACATAATTAGACCATCTGTACTTATTCAAGATTGATATTCCTAAAATTACTACTTACCGTCAAAATAAATTTTGAATTTTCATTTTGTTATACATACTTTGTTTGCCTACTCTGTATATTCTTACAAAAACAAATTACCTTTGCTAAAAAGTAATATGGAATTTGAAATTCTGACATCTCGGCTTTTAAATGACTTTGTTAAAAAAGTAAAAAAAAGTTAGATAGGGTAGAGAAGTTGGATATTCCTGTTGATTATTTTCAATTTTATAAATCTGTTTCATCTGTTTACTCTTTAAAAATTGAAGGAGAAAATATTGATTTTGATAGTTTCTTTAAGCATAAATTTTTAAATGTAAAATTTATGCCTGATTATATACAAAAAATAGATGATTTATATGAAGCATATGACTTTATTAATAATCATAAATTGAATCTCAAAAATCTACAAAAAATACATTCAATTTTGAGTGAAAACTTATTGCCTAAAAGTCACCAAGGGTTAATCAGAGTAAACCCGATGTTTGTAATCAATAGCGACGACAAAATAGAATATGTCGCTGCAAGTCCTGACATTGTAAAAGAAGAATTAAAAAAAATATTCAGAGATATTGATTTATTGATAGAAGCAGATTTAAATGATTTTGAAAGCCTCGTTCATTCATCTTGTTTTTGTCAAAATTCATCCTTTCCAAGACGTAAATAGCAGAACTGCTCGATTGTTAGAAAAATGGTTTTTGATTGAAAAAATTGGGAGAAAAGCAAATTCAATCTAATTAAAGAAAAATTATTATAACAAAATCGACGATTATTATTCAAATATTAAAAATTTAGGATTGGAATACAAATATTTGGACTATGATAAAGGTTTGGACTTTCTGCTGATGACAGCGTTAAGTATATGAGAAGAAAAATGGTCTGAAAGGTGCTTTTTTTAATAACGATTTAAGACTAAATTCAACCGTATCTACAGTTATATTTTTGCCTTAACAAAAAATGACTACTTTTTAGTGCTTAACTTTGAAGTAAAAGTTTTATAAAGTAGTATGTATTAATTTTTATCATATTTTTGTAAAAAAAATATATAAAGTATGATAAGGGTATTAGCTTTATTTACAGGATTGTTTATTGTGTCATTGGCAAATTCGCAAGTAAATTTTGAAGAAAAATCGAATGACATACTTAATAATAAAGTGATAAAAACCACTTTAAGCGTTTCTGTATCAGATATTAATGGTGATTTTTATGATGATATTACCGTATTAGATGAAGGTATTTACCTAAAGACCGTAATAAATACCGGAAACCTAAAAAAATATAGAATAGATAGTGTTGGTAGGACGTTTAATAAGCCTGCTTGGACTATAAATACCGGAGATTTTGACAATGACGGTATATCCGAGATATACACTTGTGGTGCCCAGACTTATGGCAATTATTATAGAAAAGTTAACGGAAAGTATGAGTTGTCGCAAGAGTTGTTGGGAGTATCTTATGCCCAAAATTCAAATATTGCGGATATAAACAATGATGGATATTTAGATTTATTTGTTTGTAATGAGAATAATTATAATGCCATTTATATCAATGACGGAAACGGTAAATTGAATTGGGAAGATTATATCAATTTCAAAGTTGATGACAACTACAATAATTATGGGGATTATGGTAGTGATTTCATAGATTTTGATGATGATGGCGATATAGATTTATTCATAACCAAGTGTTGGGGCGGGGCAAAAGAAACCAATGACCCAAGGCGAGTTAATACGCTTTTTGTAAATGATGGTGATGACAAATACGAAGATAAGGCTGTTGACTTCGGTTTGAACAGCGGAGCACAATCTTGGACAGGAATGTTTGGAGATATGGATAACGACGGAGATCTCGATTGCTTTGTTACCAATCATGATACCGTTCACTTTTTGTATGAAAACATCAATAATGATACATTCATCAACAAAACAAATTTAAATTTTCCTGCTATAAAAAGCTCTTCAATACAAGCTTCATTGGTAGATTTCGACAACAATGGATTTTTAGATATAATCATAGCTGCCGATAAGTCATCAATTATTTGGAATAAAGGCAACAATGAATACAAAATTGAAAACGAACCTTTTGGAAGAGGACAAATTCACTCGTACGGACTGGGGGATTTTGATAATAATGGTTTTATAGACGTGTATGCTTCCTATGGCTCCGGCTTGAATGAAGTGGGAAATTACAAAGACTTGATTTGGATAAATAAAACCAACGATAATCACTTCGTGAAATTCAGCTTTTGGGGAGAATACTCAAACAGATTTGGAATTGGCACAAAAGTGAAAATTTACGGTGAATGGGGAGTGCAAGTTAGAGATGTGAGAATAGGTGAAAGCTATGGCATAACAAATTCCCATAATCTGAATTTTGGTCTTGGTAATTATAATAAAATAGACTCAATATCAGTAGTTTGGACTTCGGGTATAATCGATAAATATTACGATGTGAAGCCGGATAAACATTATTTGATACAAGAGGGAATAACTATATCAGAGTTTTTTGACATCGAACATGAGGGAGAATTAAGATTTTGTACAGGGGATTCTGTTTTACTAAAAGGTCCTGATAATTATGTAACTTATGAATGGTCAACCGGGCAAACTACAAAAAATATAGTAGCTAGAGAGACTAATAATTATAGTCTTACTGTTACCGATAATTTTGGAGAAAAACGAGTTTCTAAAATCATAAATACCGAACTCAATCCGCAGGAGAAACCTATAATAGAAGTAGCTCAAGGCGATATAGGCAACTGTATAGGAAATGATGTTATTTTGAAATGTCCTCAAGCTTTTGAGTATTATCAATGGTATTGGAATGGGCAACCTATTAATGATACTAGTAAAGAACTCTCAGTATCAACAGCAGGCAAATACCATTTACAAACTGAGGGAACGTGTGATTATTTCTATTCCGATTCAATTTTTATCGACTTTATGGAAGTGGAAGAACCACTCGTAAACTATGTTGATACAATAACAGCAAAAACGGAAATAACATTTGAGGCACAGGGAAGTGATATTTATTGGTATAAGAATTATTACGATGAAGAACCTATATTTGCCGGAAGTACTTTCATTACGGATTCGATAGAAAGTGATACCACATTTTGGGTCGAAAACCACGACAAATACCAATTTTCGGTAAAAAATGTGGGCTTGAAAAATAATATTGAGAAAACTGATGGGGCTTCTTCGGTAAACGGAGGATTAATATTCGATTGTAACGAGGATATTATATTAAAATCGATAAAAGTATATGCAGGCGAAGAAGGGATAAGGAAATTTCAGTTAAAAAACCAAAACAATGATACTTTGGCCTATAAGGAAGTTATGTTGCAAAAAGGAGAACAAAGAGTGGATTTAGGCTTCAATATCTCAAAAGGGCAAGATTATAAATTGGAAACTGACAAGCAGGTAAACCTAGAAAATTTGTCTACGTCAAGCCCCAATTTGTACCGAGACAAAAATGAGCTTGTAAGTTTTCCCTATGAAAATGATTTGATTTCAATAAGAAAATCATACTTCGGATACAATTACTATTATTATTTTTATGATTGGGAAGTGCAAAAGAAAGGCTTTGAGTGCAAAAGTGACAGAATAGAGCTAAAAGTAGTTTATGATGAGGATGTAAGCACTAATGATTTTTTTATATCGGGTATAAAAATTTATCCAAATCCCACTGCAAAATTTATTTTTGTAGATTTTCCAAATGGTAAATTACAAAAACAAAGTAAAGTTTCTATTTACAATATATTGGGTAAAAAAATAGTGGAAGAAACTAATTTGAGAGGAAATAAAATCGACGTTTCAAATATATTGAGAGGTATATACTTCTTAAGAATAGAAATAGGGCATAATAGCTTTGTTTCTAAGTTTATTAAAAATTAACGAAACAATCTTTTATTTATAAAGTGGGAAATTGTATGAACTTGTCTAAGAATAAGACGAGATAATTTTTTTTCCGACTCCTATTACGCTTCAGTGTCTCGTTTTATTTCTCTCTCATTATTCAAGGCAAAGTAAACAAAGAAGCCAATGAGTGTGTTTAACCGCTGAGTTGTTATTTTAATACCTATTCAAAGGTTTCTATAAAAGCTTGGTGCAATACTCAAGTGAGACTTACTGTTGATGCTAATACAAGAATAGAAAATGAAGTTTAGAGAAATATTTTCTAAAAAGAATAAAAAATCTAATAAAGAAGTGAAAGAAAAAAAGAAGGAAATGCCAATCCTGATATATACCGAACAAACACCCAATCCTAATACCTTGAAGTTTGTAACAAGTAGGATGTTGTTTGACGGAATGGCGGATTTCAGTGATATTGAAATGGCAAAAAAATGGAGTCCTTTTGCTGAGAAGCTGTATGAATTGTCCTATATTAAAAATGTCGTAATAAATAAAAATTTTGTTTCTCTCGATAAAACAGAAGAAAAGAGTTGGAGAGATCTTATGTTTGAGATAAAGGACTTTATAAAAAAACAACTTACAGACGGAGAGATCATAGTAAATGAAGGCTATAAGGAAATGTTGGAAAAAGAATGGGAGAGGAAAAAGAATTCCGGAGAAATAAATAGCATTGAAGAAAAAATTGTAGAAATAATTGACGAGCACGTAAAACCTTGGATAGAAGGAGATGGTGGAGGTATAGAATATATCAGTTTTGAGGACGGTGTGGTCACCGTTAGGTTATATGGTGCTTGCTCTTCCTGCTCTTCTGCTACGGTAACTTTGAAAAATGGAGTGGAAGAAATATTAAGAAGTATGATTCCCGATGTTAAAGAAGTTGTGCAAGATTTTGGATTTTGACCTAAAGTGTCGTATATAAACGGAACAAAACAGGTCATCTCTCCGTTATAAAGCCTCGCAATAGATAGGGTTAAGTCTACGTTTTGTGTCTCGACTTGACTCGTTTTAATTATCCGTACTAAACGTGATATTCATAAGTATAAATGGTATAACATCATAATTTTAAAAATTTTCGTACTTCTACTTTTTGTTTGCTATCTAATTTTAGAAAATATACGCCTGATGATAAATCACCAACATCAAATGTTACCATTCCCGATTTAAAAGAAATATTATGAATACGGATAACCTTTCCTGAATAGTCTATTAATTTGAGACTTCCCTCTATTTTTTCATCAAATTTAAGCTCTACATTAGTTTGATTAAGAGATGGATTTGGAAAAACTTCAAATTTTTCTACAAATGCATCAGAATCACTTAACGATGTTGCTAGGATTTGAACCGAAGATTCAAACGTACAGCCATTAGAATCAGTAACAACAAAACTATAATCACCTTCCCCCAATCCTATTCTATTCTTATCAGTACTGTTATCATCCCAGAGATAACTATAAGGCGGCACACCCCCTGTAACTTGCAAGTTGATAGTTCCATCATTATTTGCACCGGTAGGATTAATGGCATTAATGTCGACTGATATTTCGTCAGGTTCTGTCAAAACGATGCTGCCTATTTTTTTATGATTACCTGAATCAACAATTTCATAGTCATATTTACCTACATACAAATCATTGATAACAAAAGAATTTGATGTGAAATCGTTTGGTCCCATCCAATTTACCGAATATTCTAAAATTCCACCCTCTGCCTCAATATTTATACTGCCATTATTATAGCCGAAGCAAGTAACATTGTTTTGATATATATTAACACTCAAGGGTAAAATAGAATTTATTTCAATGATTTGACAAGAAGTATCTATCCCACAATGATTTTCAAGATAATGACAGATATTGTATTGTCCATTATCAAAGACAGAGAAAGAAACTGTATCTCCACTTTGGGTTACATCATAATAACTCCAAGTAGAGATAGCTTCCGAATTAACATCACTGTAAAGAGTTATGATATTGTAATCAATATTATATTCAAAACCAGCATCAGGAAATGCTGTTTCCTCTACTACTTCGACACTTTCGGAATTGGAACATCCTGTCAATTGATCTGTAACCACCAAAGTATATATCCCTGCTTTATCAACAGTTATGGTGTTATCAGTATTTACTGTTAAGATATTCCCATTTTCCGTTGTCCAGAGATAGCTTATATTTTTACCTGTTGTTGAGCCGGAACCATCAATTAATATTGATTCAATTTTACAGCTGATAGTATCAGGAGACTTTATAATAGGATAAGGTGCATCAGCATCTCCCATCACCTCTACGGTGTCGACAACAACACAACCATTTTTGCCTATGATAGTAAACACGTACAAACCTGCTTCATCAACTGAAATACAATTGGTATTAGCATCATTAAAGTTCCACTTTATACTTTCGTATTGAGTATTGATATCTACACAAATATCAGCTGAATAGTTGTTACAATCCAGTGTCTTATCAATAAATGAATACTCCGGCAAATTGACGTTTTGAGAAACAACAATAGTTTCAGAGTCTACACAATTATTTTCAGGGTTGGCTATTGTTAAGGTATATATGCCTCCTTTGTCTACAGTAACCATCAAGCTATTTTCTCCATTAATTATATTGCCGTCTTCTGTTGACCATTTATAGGTGTAACCAACATCATATTCAGAAGAAGAAGCATCTATGACAACTGTGGAATTATTACAATCTATAACACCGGGTATGGCAATATTTACAATTGGAGCATTTCCTTCACGCTCTACTACTACTTCATCGTATTCTTCACATTCGTAATATACGGAGGTAACTTTCAATTTATAAGTTCCTGCCTTATCTACTGTAGGAGTAAGGGTTTTTTCGCCTGAAACTATATGTCCGTTATTTGTTGTCCATAAGTAAGAATAACTATTTCCTTGATGAGAAGATTCTCTTCCATCGAGTTGAATATTTTTTTGATAGCAATCTATAAACATATCATCACCGGCATTTGCAGTTGGGCTCTCTATATTTTCTACTACAATCTCAAAATGATATTCACATTCATTTTTATCTAATACCCCAATATTATAGGTTCCCGGAAGTAAATCATAATATCTGGTAGTGGTAGAATATCCCTTGCCTATATCAAAACGATAAGGTTTTTTGCCTCCACTTCCTTTCAACAGTATTTCTCCATCACTTTGTCCGCAGGTTGCATTATGAGTCTGTGCTGATGCAGATAATTTACTTGGTTGCTTGACGGTATAGCTATATTTTGAAGTACATGTGCCATCGGTAACAGTTAAATAATAAGTACCTTCTTCTAAACCGGAAATATTCTTTGTGGTTTCGCCATTACTCCATTCGTAGTCAAAATTACCGGATCCCCCAAAAACTTCAATATTAATTTCGCCATCTGCTTCACCCCAACAGCTAACCTCTTTTATATTTTCATGTACTTCAATTTGTCCATACTCATCATTCAATATTTCAATGTCGTTTAAAACAATGAAATAATAATTATCATCAGTAATTGTAACAGAGTAGGAGCCTGTTGCTACATCTGTTAAATCTTGCTCTTTTGAACCGTTGCTCCACTTATAACTTAAATTTCCATAACCTCCTGTTACGTTCAAATCTACGCTACCTGTACTTCCACAATAAGAAGGCAAAACTTCATAATCAGCCTTCAGTGAAAATGACTCAAATAGAAAACTTTCCAAGAAATTTTTAGATGCAGTCCCAACTTCCCACAATGTTTTATAGTCTGCATTCACTACAATTATAGTCGGATAATAACTTATGGAATAAGCGTTATCAATATTATAACACGTAGAACCTGTGGGGTTAAACATAGGAAAATCTACGGTTGCCCAATTGCCTTTTGTCCCATGATTAGAGGAACAACCGGAGCTGCCACATAAGCATTCTACATTTGAAGAGCAATCCAATTCAATATAAAATACTCTCACAGTGTTATCGCCATCGGGTCCGTGATCATCCCACATAGATTCTAGTACTCCGGACTGATGGTAATTCCAACATGGAGGACACCATACAGCTGAAAAATCTATAACAGCGTGTTTTCCTGCGTTCAATTGCTCATATAGGTTCCAGGTGGGTCCCCAAGTGCCATTTGGGTCACAATTATATGGTATTTCAGCCAATGTCCAATTTGGAGCAATAGAGCCATTGGGAAGAATACAGAATCCCTCTATCGTTACAAATAAACTAACTAGAACTAAAGCGATTTTTATTTTCATATTGAAATTTTACTAGAGAATTATTAAAACATCCGACTAAAAATCTAATATTTTGTTGAGGATATCAAATGATCAGATAAAAAACATAATCTTATAGCAATTAACATACTTACATATATGATTAATATTTCAAAAGATAAAGTTTTAAATCGTATAATCCCAAAGGTATTATTTTTTATAAATTCAACAAAATCAAATAAAAATTATATTGATTTTTAAGTTGTTTTTAAATATTAAAGGTCGGATTCTTACTTAAAACTTTTTGTCAATGCCTGAAATAGTTTGACCATTTTAGGATAAAAAAGTTAAAAAAACGACCAGAATATAGTATTTTTGAGGAAAATTATATCTAAGGTTCTCAAGTAAAAGGAGCATCAACATAAATTTCAATTATGAAAAGATTACTATTAGTTTTAGGTATTTTTTTGCTTATATTTGCTTGCAAAATCCAAAAACAAGCAGTAACCGGTGTTATTTCAGATAAAGCAATGGTGGTTTCTGCTCGTGAAGAAGCTTCTAAAATTGGGATAGAAATTCTGGAAAAAGGTGGAAATGCTTGGGACGCTATGATGGCAACGGATTTGGCTCTCGCCGTATGCTATCCCAATGCCGGAAATCTTGGCGGGGGTGGTTTCATGGTGTATCGCACCAAAGACGGAGAGATAGGAGCCTTGGATTATCGTGAAAAAGCTCCTAAAAAGGCACATCGGGATATGTATCTACATGCTAACGGCAATGTTATCAAAAATAAAAGTATGGTTGGCGGAATGGCTATTGGCGTACCCGGCACTGTTGCCGGAGTTTTTGAGGCTCAGAAAAAGTTTGGAAAATTATCTGTAAAAGAAATTATACAGCCCGTTATTGATTTGGCAAATCGCGGTGTAGTGGTCACAGAAAAAGAGGCAAAAAGAATCGCCAGATTTCAAAAAATATTCAGAGAGGTGAATAAAGACACAATCCTCTTGGAACATCCTTGGAAACCAGGTGACACGATTAAGTATAAAGCCATTGCAAAAACCTTAACTCACTTGATGCAAAATGGAAGAGATGAGTTTTACAAGGGAGAAATTGCCAAAATTCTCGCTAAATTCATTCAAGAGAATGGAGGGATTATCACTGAAGAAGATTTAGCGATTTATAAACCCGTTTGGCGAAAGCCGATAACTTTTGAGTACGACGATTTACGCATTATCTCAATGTCGCCACCGTCGAGTGGGGGCATTACAATTGCCGAAATTTTCAATGCTATTGAGCCTTATGATTTGGCTAAATTAGGACATAATACGGCAAAAACCATTCAAATTATCACAGAGGCAGAACGTCGAGCTTATGCTGACAGAAACTATTTTTTGGGGATCCTGATTTTGTAAATATTCCAAGAGAAATGCTGCTTGATAAAACGTATGCAAAAAAGCGTATGCAAGATTTCTCCTTTGAAAAAGCCACGCCATCATCTGATGTCGCACACGGAAATGTTGAAATGGTGGAAAGTAACGAAACAACTCATTATTCCATTATTGACCAGTATGGAAATGCCGTTTCAGTAACAACTACTTTGAATGGAAATTATGGCTCAAAATTGTATTGTAAAGAATTAGGCTTCTTTCTAAACAACGAAATGGACGATTTTTCCAGCAAGCCGGGAGTGCCCAATATGTTTGGATTAATCGGAGCAAAAGCCAACGAAATACAACCGGAGAAAAGAATGTTAAGCTCCATGACACCGACTATTGTAGAAAAAAATGGCAAGTTGTATATGGTTGTCGGCACACCGGGAGGTTCAACTATTATCACTTCGGTATTGCAAACGATTTTAAATGTACACGAATTTAAAATGTCAATGCAGGAAGCTATTAACCAACCTCGTTTTCATCATCAGTGGTTGCCCGACGAAGTTATTTTTGAACCTGATGGGTTCAAAAAAGAAGTCCTGGAAATACTGGAAAATAAAGGATATAACGTTAAGGAAAAGAAAACCTTAATTTTAGGAAAAGTGGAAGGAATTTTAGTACTTCCTGATGGTAAATTAGAAGGTGGTGCAGACTATCGAGGAGATGATAGAGCTGTTGGGTTTTAGATATCAGTTGAACTTAGGGGGGCATTACACCTTTCCCAGTTAACTAGAAAAGGTGTAATAACAAATTATAGAAAATTGGAATATCTCTAATCTTTTAGGCAACGCAAAGAAAAACCATAAGGCTTGTCATAGAACTGTGTTACCATAGATGCCTTATCATACCACATAAATCTAACGTATGATGAATTTGTGAATAATTGATCTTCAGTAGTAGTCCACCAGTAACCTATTTCTTTTAAATCTAAAAATATACCTGATACACGACCGTGAAAACCACCACCACGTGCACTAAATCCAAACTCATCAGTAGCACCTTTGTTTGGTGCTTTCCAATACTCTGTACCTGTTTCTTTAAGTTTTCCTCCTGCTTGCGATAGCGGAACACCTAAAGCGGCTCCCAATTGTGTAAACTCAAGGTCGCTAGGTACGTGCCAACCATCAGGACAAACACCTTGTACGCCACTTGGGTTATTGTTATTAGGAGAAGCACCGTCCATAACCGCATGCCAGTTGTATAAAACACCGTATTTTTTATAATTAGGATGTGCTTTAGCTTCTTCTAAATCAGTCCCGGAATATCCATAAACATAAAAAGCAGGAGAGTCTAAAATATCATCAACAGGCGTTATGGTAGGTAAATATCTTAAATTCTCAGCCATCCATACTTGTTTGCCTATAGTCACATAACGATA
>PDWI01005989.1_pt1 | contig 15469 bp, 13 predicted proteins | sample 1430891 | NCBI WGS metagenome assembly PDWI01 (sample SAMN01162508, study PRJNA174530) | Oral metagenome, whole genome shotgun sequencing project. | biome: Marine environment; feature: Marine mammal; material: Swab sample of the gingival sulcus; isolation source: swab sample of gingival sulcus... | reverse complement strand
CAGGATGGACAGAAAATCAAGACGGTTCAGGCACCGTATACAAAAATGGTGATACGTTATATCAAACTGACGCAGACGTCACTTTATATGCAAAATGGACAATCAATCAATATACTGTGACCTTCGACCAAAACTACGTAGGAAAACCGGTAGATACAATAGCTACCGTAAATTACGATAGCTTAGTAACAGCACCAGCAGACCCAGTGAGAAACGGATATACCTTCGGTGGATGGTACAAAGAAAGTGCGTGTACCACAGTGTGGAACTTTAACGTAGACAAAGTAACAGCAGACACAACCTTATATGCAAAATGGACAACGAATCAATATACCGTAACCTTTGACCAAAACTACGTAGGAAAACCAGTAGATACAACAGCTACAGTAAATTACGATAGCCTAGTAACAGCACCAGCAGACCCAGTAAGAAATGGATACAATTTTGGTGGATGGTACAAAGAAAGTGCTTGTACTATAGTGTGGGACTTTAACGCAGATAAAGTAACAGCAGATACTACGTTATATGCGAAGTTTGTGAAGAATAACGTCATAGCAACAGCAGAAATTATAGTAAATACAGGACAACAAAATCCAGACTCGGCAAAATATGTAATAGTAACAATTAATCCAGATGGTGGCAGACTACCACAAGGCACACCACTAAGCTTCTATGTAGATAAAACAGCAAACAAAACAGTAAAAGACGTATTAGAAGCAGCAGGATTATATGCAGTAGGTGTAGTAACACCACTAAATGGACAAGAATTTAACGGTTGGTCACTAGGAATAAATGACGTAATCGGTGGCGATGCAGAATTAAAAGCAACATACAGATCTAGTCATCGCAGTAGTGGAAGCAGTAGCCACAGCAGTGGACACAGTAGCAATAACAACAATAACAATCAAAGCAACAACGAATCAGATAAAGTAGAAAAAACAAGGGAAATAGATGGTAAAATTGTAGAAAAGAGATTGCCATTAGAAAAATTTGATATAAAATCATTTACAACTTTAAAATTAAATAAAATTGATAGAATGGCATATATGAGAGGGTATCAAGATGGAACTTTTAGACCGAATAATAATATAACACGTGCAGAAATAGCTACTGTTTTAACCAATATCGTGATATTAAATGAAGAAATAAGAGGTCAAGATGTATCTATGTATAAAGACATGTCGAGGGCTGAATGGTATGATGAGTTTGTAGGATTTATGACTAAACATAAAGTCTTAAAGGGATACCCAGATGGCACTTTTAAACCAAATGGAGGATTAACAAGAGCAGAATTTGCCACATTAATTTCAAAATTCATTTTTCTAGATGGAGCAGATAAAACAGAGACATTTAAAGATGTAGATAGCAATCATTGGGCAAAAAAATATATAGCTTCTGTTAAAAAAATGGGTATTATGAGAGGTTATCCAGATGGCACTTTTAAACCAAACAAGTTAGTAACACGTGCAGAAGTGGCAAATACTATAAATAAAATACTTCAAAGACAAGTAGATGTACAATTTATTAATAAATCAAATGAACTTAAAAAATATTCAGATGATGATAATCATTGGGCATACTATGATATTCAGATGGCAAGTAATTCATATATTTACGAGTTTGTAAAAGGAGTAGAAAAGTGGAAACAAATAATTAAGAAAAAAGATGATAGCAATTAATATTAGTTGAATTGAATATAATATGAAGAAAGAACAAGTTCTTGAGGTTGCCTTACAATTCTTGTTCTTTTTTTCGTTAAAAAAATTTATAGCATTAAGCAATTCTTTTGTTGCAATTAAAATGTGTCATAGAAATTTTTTGTAGAAAAATGTTATATTATTTTTATCCAATTATATTATTTTTAGTTTTAAAATATTGTCTTGTTTTAAATAATTTAAAATGATAAACTTGAATTGTTAAGTTTTTTATAAATAATAAATAGATAATTGAGGTGGAAGATGAGTACAATAGGTGTTGTGGCGTCACAAAATAAACATAAGATAGAAGAAATTGAAAAAATAACAGAGCAGTTTAGTATTAAGTTAATCAGTAGAGATGATTACGGACTACCTAAATTTGAAATAGAAGAAGATGGAGAAAACTTTGAAGAAAATTCATATAAAAAAGCAAAAGAAATTTGGGAAATGTGTCAAGAAATTGTTATTGCAGACGATTCGGGACTTTGTGTCGATTATTTAGATGGAGCTCCTGGTGTTTATTCGGCTCGATTTGCAGGAGAAGATGTTACGTATCAGGATAATAATGATAAGTTGTTGAAATTATTAGAGGGTGTGCCTATGGATAAAAGAACAGCTTATTTTGTTTCTGTTATCACGATGATTTTAAAAAATGGCGAAAAAATTGTAGCAGAAGGAAGATGTTATGGTCATATTTTAACAGAAGAAAAAGGAAACAATGGATTTGGATATGACCCAATATTTCGACCTTTGGGATATGATATGACTTTCGCAGAGCTTGGCAGTGAAGAAAAAAATAAGATTAGCCATAGAGCAAAAGCCTTAGAAAAATTAAAAGAAATGTTAAAGAAAGAGTTTAATGAATAGGAATTAAAATAATGATGATTAATAATTTAATTTTATGTAGGATAAAATTTAAAATGTCAGTGGATAGTTTTTTTGAGGACTTGCAAGATTGTGAAAATTTTAACAATAAAAAATGAAAGGACACAAGAAGAGATGATAGATATAAATTGTATAAAAGAAAAGGGGAAAGAAACTTTTGATAAAGTGTATAAAGTTGTTAAAGAATTTTTGGAAATAATGTCAGACCCCTATTATCAAGGTGTTGCAGAACAATTAGCATTTTTCTTTTTATTATCTATTGTACCTATTTTTATACTATTGTCTCAGATATTTGGTTTATTTTCTATTTCCATGAATTATTTAAGTAGTGTTATTGAAAAATATGTAGCACCAGAAGTTGCTGATGTTATTATTGGGATGTTTCAAAATGAGAATACAGGAGCCATGAATGTGGTATTCATTGCAATTTCTTTGTGGGCAGCATCAAAAAGTCAGTTTGCATTGATAAGAATTGCGAATTATACGATTCATAGTGGCAAAGATATTAAGTATAATTATGTAAAAGAAAGGCTTAGAGCTGTACAGTCAATTATTTTGACCATGTTTTCTATTACTTTTGGGCTTTTAATATTAGTTTATGGGGAACTTATTATTGATTTTGTTGCAATGTTTATCAAAGAGGCAACAGGGATGAAGTTTGAAGTACATGTATTTTGGTTAATTTTAAGATGGCCAATAACGATGATTCTTTATTTTTTAATGGTTAGTTACAATTACTACATTATAATATCAAAAGATATTACCTTTAAAGAAATATTGCCAGGGAGTTTATTTGGTGCCACAGGGATATTAGTCGTGACGATAGGATATAAATACTATATGGAGCGAATGGCAAACTTTGATATTCTTTATGGTTCCATGGCAACAATTGTTGCACTAATGATGTGGTTTTATTTTTTGTCGTGGGTTCTTGTATTGGGTATCATAGTAAATAAAACATTTATTAATTTAAGGGAACAAAAATGATGATTTCAAATACTCTTTTTTGATAAAATAAAAAAAGAGGCACAACGTGTTAGAAAAATTAGAAAATAAAAACATATTAGTACAATATATGGTGCATAAAATGAGCAGATGTGTTAAAATATAAATATACGTATTAAAAGGAGGTACAAAATATGAAAAGAATTTTAAGTATATTGATGACTTTTGCCATGATTTTTAGCATGACAGGGACGTTATCTTTTGGAACAGAAATGGATAGAACAGATCGTATAAAATGGTTAGATGATAATTATAAAGTCGAGAGAATTTTTGGACTGAGAGGTTTTGGCAGTGGACTTATCATTGTGAAAAAAGATGGCAAATATGGTGCAATTGATTGGCAAGGGGAAGAAATCGTTCCTTTTAAATATAAATATCCCATGGTATTTTATGGAGAATTGGCAAAAGTTAACAAAAGAAATGGCAGAGCCATTAAATATGGATATATAAATACTCAGGGGAAAGAAATCGTTCCTATGAAATACACTAAATTAGGAGAATTTAAAGATGGACTTGCGTTAGCTAAGAAAGATGATAAATTTGGTTACATCGATATGACAGGGAAAGATGTTATCCCTTTCAAATTTGCTGAAGCAGAACCATTTTCAGAGGGAATGGCAGTTGTTGTATTTGAAAATTTAGGGGATAAAACTAGTAGTGTTGAACCTGTTTCTAATGAAAAAAAATATGTATACATTGATAAAAATGGGAATACACCTATTAAAGAAAGCTTTGTTATAGCAGATAATTTTAGTGAAGGGTTAGCATTAGTAAAATTAGATTATTCTTCAAAAATTCAATATATGAATAAAAAAGGAGAAATTGTTATAGACACTGAATATACAGATGGAAAAGGTTTTGCTGAGGGTATGGCACCTGTTATGTCTGGAGAAATGTTAGATGGTAAATGGGGGTTTATTGATAAAAAAGGTAGAGAAGTTATTAAACCTAAGTATTCTGGTGTAGACAGTTTTAAAGATGGTATTGCAACAGTACTAAATGGTGATTTTCGTAAAAAAGATGTAAAGTATGGACTTATTAATAAAAAAGGTAAAGAAGTTCTTCCTGTGGAATATGATAGAATAAAAGCAACAAAGAATGGTTACATATTTAAAAAAGATGGAAAATATGGATACTTGCATAAAGATGGTACAAAAACAGGGTTAGATTATGATAAAATTGTTATTATCAATGGAAAAACAGGTGTTACAGCAGCAGCGATAGGCACGAGAGAAAGATATTTAAGCATGATAGATGGATCTACTGTTCTTGTGGAAAAAGATGGTGTGACAGGCTATATTGATGACCTTGGGAAAATTCATATGCCACCGAAAGGATATAAAGCATTGATTTCTAGAGATGGAAAGGTAGAATTGATTGTTAAAAATAGAAAGTTTGGATATTCTACAAATGATGGTAATAAAATTTTAATTAAACCTAGCTTTATTTTTGGTACTGTATTTAATGACGGTATGGCAGTTGTTGAAAAGAATGGCAAAATAGGAGTGATTGATGAAGAAGTTTTATTTGCAGAGCATCTGTCGAATGATGATAACGTTCAGGCGATTGCAAGTAATATGCCTGTAGAAATGAAAGGTAAAAAAATAGATAATTTAGAAATTTACAACATTGACGGAAACAACTATTTTAAACTAAGAGACATTGCCAAGCTTTCAATGGGAACAAAAACGGAGTTTTCAATAAATTGGGATGCTAAGGATAAAGTAATAAATGTTAAGACTGATGGTAAATATAAACCAGTAGGACAGGAACTTTTAGGAATTGGAGATGGCACTAAAAAATATGGTGTGAAATCAAATGCAAAAATTAAGATTAATGGAAAAGCAAAAAGAATAAAAGCTTATAATATTGCAGGGAATAATTATTACAAACTTCGTGATTTAGGAAAAGCATTAGATTTTAAAGTAGATTGGGAACCTAAGACGAGAACAGTAAAAATAGCGATGTAATAAAATTTAGTTATTTTTAATAATAGCATAGAAAAATCAATAAAAATAAACAAATATCAGCTAATCGATAATGAATAAGAATTTATGGTTAGCTGATATTTTTTGATTTAAAAGTGACTTATCAGATTTACGAAAAATCATACTTAAAGTGCAAAATTAGTTGTGCAAAGGATTGAAAAATAGTATAATATGAAGTATATAGGCATTTTATAAGTAAAAGAGGAGAATGTTATGAGCTTTATAGATAGAAATAATAATATCGTTTTATCTCAACGAAATTTAGATTTTTTATGGGAGAAACAGAGAATAATTGCAGAGAATATAGCAAATAATGATACACCAGGGTATAAAGCGAAAAGAATTTCCTTTCAAGATGAACTTGATAAAAGATTGGATAAGTTTAGAGACAATCAAAAACATGATGCAGATGAAATTAATAGAGCCGTTAGACAAGCTAGATGGAAGATTAAAGATAGTCCTACAGAAAGTAATCGGTTGGATGGAAACAATGTAGATGTGGATGTGGAACAAGTTGAACAATTGAGAACGCAATTACAATATCAATTTCAAATAAATCAAATTAATGATCAATTTACAAGGCTTAGAACAGCCATAGGAAGAAGATAAAGAGAAGTTACCATAGACAGATAGAGGATGTTAAATGTATAAAATTTTAAATCACGTGGTAGCATTTTTTGTACTTATGGTAGTTGTTTTGTTGGTAGTACCATTAAGTCCATTTATTCTTGATATGATGTTTATTATCAATATTACTGTATCGTTAATAATATTGTTGACCACAATGTATATAGCAGAAGCATTGGAATTTTCCATATTTCCGTCACTTCTTTTGATAACAACATTGTTTCGGTTATCCCTGAATATATCATCGACAAGACTTATTTTGACACAGCAAGGACAAGCAGGGAAAGTGATAGAAACTTTTGGAACGTTTGTTTTACAAGGAAATGTTGTTGTTGGGGTTATTATATTTTTGATAATAGTATTAGTACAATTTATTGTAATTACAAAAGGTGCAGAAAGAGTAGCTGAAGTTGCAGCTCGATTTACATTAGATGCTATGCCAGGTAAACAAATGGCAATAGATGCCGATTTGAGTTCAGGGCTTATTACAGAAGATGAAGCTAGAACGAGAAGAAGTAAAATACAGAGAGAATCTGATTTTTATGGTGCTATGGATGGGGCGACAAAGATAGTAAAAGGCGATGCTATTATGTCCATTATCATAACACTAATTAATTTTATAGCAGGGACGATTATTGGCGTTGTACAAAGTGGCTTACCTTTTGGAGAAGTGTTGAACATTTATTCTATTGCAACCATAGGAGATGGTCTTGTATCGCAAATTCCTGCTCTTTTAATATCAACAGCAACAGGGATGATAGTTACTCGTTCAGTAGCAGAAGGTACGTTGAACCAAGATGTACTGAAACAATTTGCAGCACAACCTAAAGTGTTGATGATTGCTGGTGCGACGATGATTTTGTTAAATTTGGTGCCAGGTTCACCAAAAGTACAACCTACAGTGCTAGGTATTGCACTTATGGCAATGGGATTTCAACTGGGACGTATTAAGAAACGACAAGCCCTTATTCAAGATATGGCACCCGTAGATGAAGATGTATACGATGAAGAAGATTTTGATGAAAATGCTTACTTTAAAGATATAAACAATATATATTCTTTAATTAATGTAGAACCGATAGAAATGGAGTTTGGCTATAGCTTGATTCCTTTGGTGGATGAAGATAGTGGTGGAAATCTCATCAACAGAATTGTTATATTTAGACGTCAGTTTGCACAAGAAATGGGATTTGTCGTACCGTCTGTAAGACTTAGAGACAGTTCGGAATTAAATGCCAACCAGTATATTATAAAAATGAAAGGTGAAGAAATAGCAAGAGGAGAACTTCTTGTGGATTATTATTTAGCATTAGAGCCTCCTACTGTAGAAAATGAAATTGAGGGAATTGATACTATTGAGCCGGCTTATGGTATCCCGAGCAAGTGGATTACACCGGAAAATAGAGATATGGCAGAAGTTTATGGCTATACGGTAATAGATCCGTTATCCGTAATGCTTACTCATTTATCAGAAACGGTAAAACGAAATGTTCATGAACTCTTAACGAGAGCTGAAGTAAATCAAATTTTAGAAAATACGAAAAAAAATGCAGGAGAACTGGTGGAAGAAGCAGTTCCAGCAACAATATCTCAGGGGACTTTACAGAAAGTTTTATACAACTTGTTAAAAGAAGGAATCCCTATAAAAGATATGATTACAATACTTGAAAGCCTTATGGATACAGCACAAACAAGTTCAGATGTAGACGTTATGACTGAAAATGTAAGAGAAGCATTGAAAAGAACCGTAACTAGAAGATTCTGTGAGGATGGACAGATGAAAGTGATTACCCTTGATAGCGAAATAGAGAAGGCGATATTGTCTAGTTTGACTAGAAGTGAACAAGGTATTTATTTAGCACTTAGTCCAGAAATGATACAAAGTATCGTTGGACAAATAGGAGAGCATATCGGTAAATTTAGAGAATTAAATGCGATGCCTATTATTTTGACAAGCAACGTGATAAGAGTTTACTTTTATCGATTGATTGAACAATTTTATCCTGAAATTTATGTACTTGCATTTAATGAAGTGGTAAAAGATGTTCAAATTCAAGCAATTGGCAATATATCTTAATATTTTTCAAGGAAATTTAAGTATCACCAAAGATTTTTATAAAGAAGAAGGATACAATTTATGAATGGTGAAAATTTAAAAGAAAAATCCACAGAGGAATTATTTGAACTTTATAGAGGGACGGGGAACTTAGCGTTTAAACAAGAAATTGTTTTAAGATATGTTGATATGGTAAGAACAATTGCCGTAAAACTTAGAGGGGTGTATATAAGCTTTGCAGAAGTTGAAGATATTGTTAACGAGGGTGTTATAACATTAATGAGTGCTATCGACCGATTTGATGTTAGCAAAAATGTTAAATTTGAAAGTTATGCTTCTCTTCGCATTCGAGGAACAATTGTTGATTTAGCAAGGAAACAAGACTGGGTTCCACGGAGCGTTCGAAAAATGGGGAAAGAATTAGATAATGCTTATCAAGAACTTTATATGGCACTTGATCGACATCCAGAAGATGTTGAAATAGCTGAAAAAATGGGTATTAGTATAGAAAAGTATCATAAATTGCAAAGAGATATGAATTTACTCAATATCATGTCCTTAGAAGCATTAATACAAGGGTTTGGTGATGATGAAAAGCAAGGTGATAAAATATTAAAAGATGAAACAATAGATGCTTCGCCCGAAGCACTTTTAGAAAATCAAGAATTAAAAGATATTTTGAAAAATGCTATTGAAAAATTAAAGGAAAAAGAACGATTAGTTGTTTCTCTTTATTATGAAAAAGAATTAAATATGAGAGATATAGCACAAGTTTTAGAGTTGAGTGAGCCAAGGGTGTCACAGATACATTCTTCTGCGATTCAGAAAGTAAAAACAGAAGTGGAAAGTTACTATATGCTTTAAAAGAAAGGTTATGATATGTTTAAAGGATTTTATACAGCAACATCAGGCATGTTAAGTCAATCAAGGATATTAAATACCATAAGTAATAATATGTCCAATGCATCGACACCAGGATATAAAAGAGATGTTTTAGCGACGACAACATTTAAAGATGAGATGGTTATAAGAACAGGCAATTTAGATAAGAAAAAGTCGACCAAGATAGGGACTTCGTCTATGATTAGAACAGCACAGGAGTTAGTAACAGATTATGAGGAGGGGCTTTTGGAATTTACTGATAGACCCTTGGATTTTAATATTCAAGGCAAAGGCTTTTTTCAAATAAAGACACCTGAAGGGGAGTATCGATATACGAGAAATGGTTCTTTTAACTTGGATGCTGATGGATATTTAGTGTTGCAACATGTAGGACGAGTAATAGGAGAAGATGGTGACATCTTTTTAGGAACAGAAAAAATTAGTTTAGATAATGAGGGGAATATTAGACATAAAGAAACAGGGGAGACTTTAGGAAGTTTTCAATTGGCTGATTTTAATAATTATAAAGATTTAATTAAAACAGATGAGGGCATGTTTGAAGTAAAAAATCCATTGTTAGCATATCGAAGTGATGCTGAGCTACAACAAGGTGCGTTAGAACGATCAAATGTAGAGGCAGCAGAAGAAATGGTATCGATGATTGCAGGACAGAGAGCTTTTCAAAGTTCGGCACAAATAGCGAAAGCTTATGATGAAATTATGGGTAAAGCAGTAGAAATTGGCAGACTTTAGAGAATTGAGGTAATACATGGATATATCTTTTTATACAGCAAAAACAGGAGCAAAAGCACAACAAGATCGACTAGATATAATAGGTAATAACATGGCAAATATAAACACTGCTGGGTTTAAATCGGACAGAGCAGGATTTGTTGATTTGCTTTATAGGAACATAAGAGAACCTAGGACAACAGAAACGCAGTTGGATGTAGGTTGTGGCACTAGAGTTGAAAAAACAGATATTGATTTTAGTTTTGGTGGTATCAGAGATACTGAGAATAATGATGATTTCGTGATTATTGGAGAAGGTTTTTTTGCAGTACAAAATCCAGTAACTGAGAAAATTTATTATACTCGAGATGGTAGTTTTCAAAAATCGTTAAAGGAAGATGGCAATTTTTACTTAGTTACTGAGAGAGGTGAATTAGTTCTTGGTGAAGATATGAAAAAAATAAAATTAGGAGATAGAAAACCTATCGATGGGTCAGGAATGAAAATTGAAAATAATAGATATATAGAAGAAAATGATAAACCGGGTGTATTTATTTTTGATAATTACGATGGAATGGAAAAAGTAGGGAATAATTTATTCTCTCCAAGAAAAGAAAGTGGAGAGCCTAAGCTTAAAGAAGACAGTAGAGTCCAAAGAGGGATGTTAGAAATGTCAAACGTGGAACTATCAAGAGAAATGGTTAAATTGATAGAAACTCAAAAGATATATAATATGACATTGAGAATGATAAAAACCTCTGATGAAATAGAATCAACAATAAATGATTTGAGAAGATAGACGAGGTAATGTATGACAGAACAAAATAACCAAAATCAAATAAATGAAGATGTTGAACATGATATAAAATTTACATTGTTTTTTTCTGCTGACAAGATGCATGCGTACATTAGAGCCTCAGGTTTTGAAAAAAATTCTGATGCAGATAATAGTGTTTCTACAGAAGTGATAGAAGAATTAATTGAAAGATATGAGATAAAGTATGGCATTGCTTGGGGAGAGATTGACGAATACTGTAAAGGAAAAACTTTTTACAAAGATTTTGAAGTAGCAAAAGGGAAAAAACCAGAAAATGGTAAAGACGCAACAGTTGAATACTTTTTTGAAACAGATAAAAAAATTAAAATTAAAGAGAATAGAGATGAAAGTGTAGATTTTAAAGAATTAGGAATTATTAATAATGTCATAAAAGGAGAGGTACTTTGTAAAATTACACCACCTACTGAAGGGAAAAAAGGGATGAATGTTCTTGGCGAGGAGATTGAACCACAGCCAGGAAAAGAAGCTAATATTGTTGCTGGAGAGAATGTAGAAGTATCTGATGATGGTTTAGAATATACTTCTTTAATGAATGGTATTGTAGAAAAGAAAAGAAATATTGTTCAAGTAACGCAACTCTATGTAGTAAGAGGTGATGTATGTACAGAAACAGGGAATATTAGAGCAAATGGAACAGTTCATGTTCGAGGGAATGTTCTTTCTGATTTCATAATAGATGCAGAGGGCGACATTATTGTTGATGGATATGTAGAAGCTAGTACCTTAAAAGCAGGTAGAAATATAACGATTGCAAGAGGTATGAATGGTATGAAAAAAGGAGTTCTTGCAGCAGAGGGGGATATTGTAACAACTTTTACCGAGATGGTCAGAATTGAAAAGTGTAATAATTTGATTTGTGATTATTGTATTGCATGTGAAGTAAAAGCTTTTACAGATATTGTAGCTAAGGGTAAAAAAGGTGCACTTCTAGGTGGAAACTATATTGCTGGTAGAACAATTGAGGCAAATGAAGTAGGTAGTAAATTAAATATTCCTATGGAAATTCAAATTGTGCCGGGATGGTTTATGATTAAAGAGTTCCATGAAGACCCCGACGTGAGAAAAAGTCGAATATTTCAAATGTTAGCAGAAACAAACATGGAATTAGAAAAATTTGAACAAGCTAGTAGAGTGTTAGATGTTAAAATAGAAAAAAACACGAAAATAACTAAATTTGATGATACTAGAGAAATTGAATGTAAAAAAACTAGAATTAGAGAAATGATGAAACAAAAAGCAGCTTTAAAAGTCCAAATTGATAGAAAAAAAGAACAGATTGCAAAAATTGAAGGGAAAGATGATTTTGAAGATGCTAAGATAGTGGTGAAAAAAAGAGTTCATGAGGGTACTAGAGTAAGTATTGGGAATGCTGTTTACAGAGTAATTAAACCTTTAGAGCAAACAACTTTTGTAAAAGAAGAATATGATATTAAAACGTATGACATCACTTAAAAGATTTTTTAAAAGTATATAATATTTAGATAATAGTGTGACTAAAAATAGGAGGTACATAATTGAGTGGTAAAAGTTATGAAAAATTAAATGATATACAAGTGGATGCGTTAAAAGAAATTGGAAATATAGGGTCTGGAAATGCTGCGACAGCATTATCTCAAGTCTTAGGTCAATCAATTAATATATCAGTGCCAAGTATTCAGATAGTAGATATCAATGAAGCTATAGAGCTATTAGGTGGTGCAGAAAAAATCGTTGCAGGTGTTCTAGTGAAGATGACAGGTGATATGGAGGGTGCGATTATGAGCACGCAAAGTTTAGATGTTATCAATTTTATATTAGAAAATTTGATGGGATATGGTGTCAATGGATTTGAGGAGTTAGATGAAATGCAACTTTCAGCTATAGCAGAAATGGGAAATATATCAATGGGTGCTTATATTAATGCTATTAGTGATATGTTAGGATTGCAAGTACATATATCTGTACCAGGTGTTTCTGTAAATATGATAGGGGGGATTATGACTGTTCCTATGACAACCTACTGTTATGAGGCAGAAAAAATTATGATGATACAAGGCAAATTTAAACTGGGAGATAAAATCCATGATGACAATATATTATTGATTCCAGAACAAAAATCGCTTCAAAAATTGTTGGACAGATTAGGAGTTTAGTATGGGGAAAATAGCAACAATAGGTATCGCAGAAATGGGAATTGTAAAAGGCGATGATAGTCTTATAACTTATGCGTTAGGGTCTTGTATTGGCGTCTGTTTATATGATGCAACTACTAAAATAGCAGGAATGGTTCATGTGATGTTGCCTACGATTCCAGAGGGAACAGAACAGAAAAATTTATGTAGATATGCAGATTCAGGTGTAGTTGCTTTAGTAGAGGGTATGGAGCGAGTAGGTGTAAGAAGAAGAAATTTAGTGGCAAAAATAGCAGGTGGTGCAAAGATGTTCGATATACCGGGAGATTCTTCTTTAGGGAATATTGGCGAGAGAAATATTGCTTCTGTAAAGAAAGCATTGCAAGCACTTAGTATTAAAGTCGCAGGAGAAGATGTGGGCAGCAATTATGCCAGAACCATGTCTTTTAATGCTAGTGATGGAATGGTTACCATTAAAGCTTTTGCAAAAGGGACATCTACATGGTAACCAATGTAAATAAAAAAGTATATGAAAGGCACTCTTATGGTAATTCGCTTTGATGATAAAAATAAAATAATGGAAAAAGCTGCGTATTGGCTTGAATTGATTAAAAACAATGTAGAGCAAGGTCAAGTAGCACATTTTAAATATAAAAATATAAATCCTGAAGAAATTAAAGAAGAAGAAAATAAATTGTTTCAAGAGTTAGACAGCTTATCATGTGAAAAAGATGACGATAAGCTTTTTGATATGTTTTATAAAGATATAGAATTTGGCACAGGAGGACTTCGTGGAATTGTTGGTGTCGGCTCTAATCGAATGAATCTTTATACTGTAGCAAAGACTACTCAAGGAATAGCAAATTATATTAATTCAGGAAAGGCTATTTTAAATCCGTTTGGTGTGGAAACAATAATAGAAGATAATCATAAAAAATATGGAGTATTTGAAAAAGCTGTGGCAATTTCGTATGATAGTAGAAATCAATCTGAATTTTTTGCGAAGATAGCAGCAGAAGTTCTATCTGCCAATGGATTAGAGGTATATCTATATGAAGAAATGATGCCGACACCTACCTTATCCTATGCTGTTAGAGATTATAAGTGTGTGATGGGAATTATGATTACAGCAAGTCATAATCCAGCAGAATACAATGGATATAAAGTTTATGATCAAACAGGTTGTCAATTAGGATTAGAACCAGCTAGTGAGCTTATGGAGATAATAGAAAAGATAGATCCTTTTAAAGATGTGAAATGGCAAGGTGGAAATGGTATTATAAATATTATTGGAAAAGATGGTTATGAAAGATATATGGAGGAAGTTTATAGCAATAGAACGTTATCAGATTGTGATAAACCTTTGTTAGATAAATTAAATATCGTTTATACGCCATTAAATGGTGTGGGTAATAAACCAATTCGAGAAATGTTGAAATATATCGGAATAAGTAATTGTCATATAGTAAAATCACAAGAACTACCAGATGGTAACTTTCCAACTTGTCCTTATCCAAACCCAGAAAAAGATGAAGCTTTGTCCTTAGGGATAAAACAAATGGCACAATTAGCAAAGACACATTTTAAAAATCAAGATTTTGATAAAATCCCAGATGGACTTATTGCTACCGACCCAGATAGCGATAGAGTGGCGATTATCAGTAGAAAAACTTATCAATCGAATAGCTTGCAATATATTAGAATCACAGGAAATCAAGTGGGGATTCTGATGCTTGATTATTTAATTAAAAATAAAGTTGAAAAAAATAATAGGAATACACCTTTTGCCATTACTACTTTTGTATCTAGTAAAATGGTAGCAGAAATTTGTAAACAAAATAATGTTCATCTGATTACAACGCTTACAGGATTTAAGTTTATCGCAGGTGAGATGTTTAAAGAGGAGCTCCGAAGAAATATTGGGAATTTTGTGATGGGATTTGAAGAAAGTATTGGTTATCTAGTTAGTAAAGATGTGAGAGATAAAGATGCTGTAAGTGGTGCTATGATAATATGTGAAATGATGGCAAAAGCAAAAGCTGAAAATAAAACACTTTATGAAAAAATGGATGAACTTTATGAAAAGTATGGCTATATCTACGATGATATCGAAGATTTTGTGTTTAAAGGGATTGATGGAAAAGATACGATGAATATTATCATGGAAGAAATCAAAACTTTAACAGGGTATATCGGAGAAAAAGAAATTGTTGATATATATGATTTTCAAGAGCAAAAATATATAAAAGAAAAACAAAATCAAATAATAGTAAATGATTATAGAAGGAAACTACCAAAAACGAAATGTTTAGAAGTAATATTAAATGATAATTGTGGTTTTTGCGTTAGACCATCTGGAACAGAACCAAAAATCAAATTTTACTTTAGTGCTTTTGGAAAAGACAAAACAGAAACGATGAAACTTTTAAAAGAACAAAAGGAATACGTTGAACATATTGTGAAAAAATTCACAAACAAAATATAGCGATTTTAAGAAATAAAAATAAGTAAGATGTAAAAATAAGAGGTAATTATGAAAAATAGTTTAATTGCAATAGATAAAAGCAAAATGTTTCGAGTGTATTTAACAATATCTACAGAGATGGTTGAAGAAGCTAGAAAGATACATAAGACGACGCCAGTAGCAA
>PDWI01005986.1_pt1 | contig 15473 bp, 13 predicted proteins | sample 1430891 | NCBI WGS metagenome assembly PDWI01 (sample SAMN01162508, study PRJNA174530) | Oral metagenome, whole genome shotgun sequencing project. | biome: Marine environment; feature: Marine mammal; material: Swab sample of the gingival sulcus; isolation source: swab sample of gingival sulcus... | reverse complement strand
TGCCAGTAGGGATTCGAACCCCAGACCCTCGGCTTAGAAGGCCGATGCTCTATCCAGCTGAGCTACTGGCACATGTATTGGAGCGGGTGAAGGGAATCGGACCCTCGCGACTGGCTTGGAAGGCCAGGGCTCTACCACTGAGCTACACCCGCATCATTTGGTCGGGGTGGCAGGATTTGAACCCGCGACCCTCTGGTCCCAAACCAGATGCGCTACCAAGCTGCGCTACACCCCGTCAATATAACCGTTACTAAGAACGTTACTTCTTAATTACTTTCGACTTTGATATATTATCACATGTCATTTAATATTGCAAGTATTTTTTTTATTTTTTTTTATTTTTTTTATCTTGCTGTCGTTAAGTTATAATACAGCTATTATTTCGTAGTTAAGCTGCTTTGCTCCTTTCGACTTTGATATATTACCATAAAGTTTTAAGCAATGCAAGTGTTTTTTTAATTTTTTTTTATTGATAACTAACTGTATATTTTTAGAAGTTTTATTGTTTTTTGTGTAATATATATATTTTTATTTAGATATAAACCTGTAAAAATAATCATTTTCACAGGTTGATAAATCTGTTTTTAAGGCAAAAATAGTGTTTTGGTCCTATCTGTTTTTTACTAAACTATCAATTTTTTCTAATCATAACCATACAGACATCGTCTTTGCGGACACTATTTAACATACGCTTTTTAAGATTTATTTCCAAAGCATTTAATATTTCTTCACCTGTTCCAGCCGCATTATTTTTTAATATGTCAAATACCATATCCTCATGGCCATCATCTTTATCCCCTACTTCGACCAAACCATCAGTATATAGCAGTAACTTATCATCTTTTTTTAGCACTATGCTTTCTTCACTAAAATCATAGTCGCTATCCATACCAAGTATAAAATTGTCAGTTTGCTTTAACTTAAAAATATCACAACAATCTCTAATTACAACTGGGTATGGATGTCCCGCTCGCACAAATTTAAACTGCGAACTTTCGACATCAATAACGCCATATATCAAAGACAAATAAAAACCATTAGCGATATTCATCAAGCTTTGATTTAACTTTTTGACAAATTTATTAGGGTAACATAAAAGTGCCTTCGATGACTCTAATATTGCTTTTATCATTGTTGTAACTAATGATGCTGCAATACCATGACCAATCACGTCACACATCAATACACCTATCTTGGTATCATCAATTACAAAATAATCATACATATCTCCCCCCAACGCCCCTAGCGGGAAGTAACGACTATTTATCACATAATCTTTATGCTCTACCATTTTTAAGGAAACTATACTTCTTTGCACCCTTTTAGCAAGTTCTAATTCCTTATTAAACTTTTTGTTATATTCATCAATAATTTCATTTCTATCAATTAACTCAGATTTGATTTTTTGAATATAAGTTATATCATCAATTACAATAAGTACATGGTTTTTTCCTTTTATAGTGATGGGTTTAGTGGTAAATACAAAATATTTCTTTTCTTTCTTTTCGGCTGTAATAAAAATCCTTTCAAAGACTTTTTTCTCAATAATTTTACGTTCTCTTAAAGTTGTATCAATCGAACGTCTTAAAATACAACCTTCTTTATCATTAGTAACACCTTTTTGCTGTTTACCACTTTCACCCTTATCATCTAATGAAAAATAATTTCCATTTAAAACTCGCTTGTCTTCACCACAAAATTTATCTATTGGATTATCTTGATAAGAGTCAAACATCGTAGTAAATGCACTATTTTTTAGTGTGACATTATAGTTTTCATCAATTATAAAAACCGCTGAACTTATACTATCAATTACAAGTCCTAATAATTCAGCTGAATCCCTTATGTCTTTTTCAAATTCTAGCATCTGACTCTCCTAAAATTTCTTATCTACTCTTTAAACCAACAATTGAATTAAAAGTACGCTTATCATATAATTTATCATCTTTGAAAAATCCATGTCTTATAAATTGATATCTTTCGTACTCCGCTGTGCCTACAAACTCTTCGACAACAGCTTTATCATATACAGTACACGAATCTTCATTAAAAACATATTTTGAATCATCAAGTTTAGCGAGATAACCATACATATTGACATCAGTTTGTGTATTTTTGGTTGCACTTACCCAATGAATAGTACCATTAGGCTTTCTACCCTTAAATCCACTACCGCTTTTTGTCTGTTCATCATATGTACATCTCAATTCTACAATATTACCATTTTCATCTTTAATAACATCATTACATTTGATAAAGTAAGCATGCCTAAGTCTAACTTCAACACCTGGTGACAACCTCTTGTAACCCTTTGGTGGATTTTCACAAAAATCTTCTCGTTCGATATACACTTCTCTTGTAAAAGGTATCTGTCTTACTCCAAACTCGTCATTTTTAGGGTGCAATTTTCCCTCTACGTACTCTACCCTATCTTCATCAAAATTTTCAATAACAACTTTTATAGGGTCTAATACTGCCATAACAGCTGGAACATCATTTGCTAAATCTTCTCTAATATGATGCTCAAACATTGGCATATCAATTTGTGAATTTGCCTTTGACACACCACTTGCTTTTATAAAATCTTTAATAGCTGATGGTCTTACCCCTCTACGTCTAAGTCCTGACAAAGTAGGCATACGTGGATCATCCCAACCAATTACTTTACCATTTTCAACTAATTCTCTTAAATACCTTTTGCCCATTATCGTATCAGTTATACTAAGTTTAGCAAATTCATACTGATGTGGTAAATGGTCAAAATTCTCTTTAAGATTTTCTAGATACCAATCATAAAGTGGTCTATTTGCTTCAAACTCCAGAGTACAAATTGAGTGAGTTATACCTTCAATCGCATCTTCTAACGGGTGAGCAAAATCATACATCGGATAAATACACCACTCATCACCAGTATTATGATGGGTTTGATGATGTATTCGATAAATTACCGGGTCTCTCATATTCATATTTGGATGATTAAAATCAATTTTCGCTTTTAATGTCTTTTCTCCGTCAGCAAACTCACCATTTCTCATTCTCGCAAATAAGTCTAAGTTTTCCTCGACAGTACGATTACGGTATGGACTTGGTCTACCATCAACATTGTAATCCCCTTTATAATCACGCGATTCTTCTGGTGATAAATCACAGACAAAGGCTAGTCCCTTTTTAATAAGCTGTATTGCAAAATCATACATCTTTGGAAAATAGTTTGACGCAAAAAATAAATCGTCCCACTGGTAACCAAGCCATTGTATATCATTTTTGATAGAGTTTACAAACTCAACATCTTCTTTAACTGGATTTGTATCATCAAAGCGTAAGTTACAAGTTCCATTATATTGAATTGAATTTTCAAAATTTATGAAAATTGATTTAGCATGCCCGATATGAAGATAACCATTAGGCTCAGGTGGAAACCTAGTTTTAACAGTACCTTTATGCGTACCTGCCTCCAAATCAGCCTCAATAATTTGTTCTATAAAATTCTTAAAATTTTTTTCACTCATAATATTCCCCCTAAAAGTTTAAATCACTTAATTATACACTCAAATTTACAATAAGTAAATAATTTGTTGGTAATTCATTAAAATATAATTTAACCTAAAATATGTATTAAAAATCATAAAAAACGCTATAATATTTGCAAATAGTAACAAAGTAATAGCTGTAAGCAACTTTATCTAAACATTAATTTTTTATAAAAATTACATATTCACAATTGTAATTCAAACTTTATATTTTAAAAATATTAAATCAACTGATATATCTTGATTTTTATGAAATTATCGTTTATTATAATGTGATATTAACGTGAAATTAAGCAATTTAGCGTTAAAAACCTAACGCATACTAAAGGAGAGATTATGACAAATGAAATTATACTTATTATTAACCTAGTTGCTATATATTCTGGGGTACTGCTTGCCTACAAACTTTTTGGCAAAGAAGGATTATATAGTTTTACAGTATTTGCCTGCATCACAGCAAATATTGAAGTTCTTATACTGATAGATGGTTTTGGACTAGAACAAACTCTTGGCAACATTGCTTTCGCCTCGACTTTTTTAACTTCCGATATACTCAGCGAAAATCACGGAAAAAAAGCTGCTCAAAAAGCCGTTAACTTAGGGATTGCTACATCAATATTTTTTGTAATTATAACACAAATTTGGCTGATGTACACACCGTCTGCCAACGACCAATCATTTGCTAATATCAAAGCAATCTTTGCAACTACGCCAAGACTTATCCTTGCTAGTTTAGTCGTTTATGCTATATCTCAAAAATTTGATGTTTGGATATACCACAAAATTTGGACAAAAACTACTAAACTAACTGGTAATAAAACTAAACTTCTATGGATAAGAAACAACGCTTCAACTTTAACATCACAGCTAATAAATTCAATTCTGTTTACTTTACTTGCATTTTACAATGTATATGAAATGGCTGTTTTGAAGCAAATAATAATTTCAACTTACTTGATATTTGTGGTTACCAGCTTGTTGGATACACCTATTATCTATTTAGCAAGAAAGATAAAACCTTTAAACGTAGAATAATTAGTATTTACAGCAAATTTGCTTAACCAAAACTTAATTTTTCTGTAATAAAAAATATGATATAATAAATAAAGAAAATTATAACAAAATGGAGGTAAAATGGAATACAAAAATAATAGCACATATTACAATGAAGCTGTTACGTTTAACAAGTATCTGGCAAAAGTTTTTATCTGGATGACAGCAGGACTTGCAATTACTTTTTTTGTAGCAACTTTTTTAAGTAAACATGCTAACGTAATCGGGTACAGCACTTATATTTTTATATTTATCATCAATATGTCTGTTGCAATCGCAATGTTTAAAAATATTTTTGCTAAATCTAAAGCCACCTGCATCGCCTTATTTATGGTAAATGCAGTTTTAGACGGAATAACACTCTCGATATTTTTTAAAATATCAACCCCTAGCAGTATTATTACTGCCTTTACTTGCACAACAATTTTATTTGCAATAATGGTTGTTTATGCTAAAATTACAAAACAGGATTTAAGTGAATGGAGCAGCTTTTTATTTATGGGCTTAATTGGTGTTGTTGTTGCACTACTAATCAATATATTTATTCACAGTACAATGCTTACATTCGTAACATCTACAATTACGATAATTATAATGCTAGGATTTACAGCATATGACATTCAAAATATCAAGGGTTATTACGAAGTTTGTAAACATCAACCTGAACAACTTGAAAAATTTGCCCTAATAGGAGCTTTTCAATTACACATCGACTTCATAGTTTTATTTAAAAATATTATTACTATTATCGATATTTTAAACATAACAAACGGAAGAGACTAAACAACAAAATCGGAGGAAATAATGAAAAAAAACTTACTAATCTTACTTACAATTTGTATTGTACTTATTAACATCACATATGCGGACACAGATATTAAAGAACTTGTCAAAACTGCTGATGAATGGTCAGTTGATTATATAATTGACGCTAATAAACTGGAACTACTGTCCGAAAATATGCTGACAAAAGATGCTAAAAAAGGTATGACTAGAGCCGAATATGCCGACATTATCACGACGCTTTATTCTAAATTTACAAAATTGCCAAAAACAATCGAAAATCCTGAAAAAGAAAATCCATTTACAGACACAAACGACGTAAACATCATCACAGCACACAAGTATAAGTTGTTTAATGGTATAGGGAATAACATGGCAAATCCTGATGGTATCCTAACTAGAGAACAAATGTGCACGTTAATTAATCGAACTATTTTACAAACTGGTAACGTAGTAAGTGACTACAAAATGCCCAAACAATATAGTTCTTTTAGAAAAGAATATAAAGACCAAAAAGACATTTCAGAATTTGCTCTCCAAAGTATGATAAACTTAAACAACGACATGATAATTCTCGGGGATTCGCAAGGTTATCTAAAACCAAAAGCTAACATTTCAAGACAAGAAGCTGTTATCGTAAGTTTAAGGTCGCTTAAAACCTACATGCCATTTGGTTTAGAAAAAAGCCCACAACTTTATGAAAAAGATGTCTATAACAGGGTTTATAAACTAGCTTATGCTATGCTAAACGTTAACACAAACGATGACGGTACTAATTATAGTAGTGATTACTATCTAGGTTCAACAACAGCAGAAAGTAAACCGCTCTACTATTGGTACGCTATCATGGATTACGTAACAAAAAGTGCTGATTATAAACCATTGCAAGATGATCAAAAAACTCAATACTATTTATATAAATATGATATAAAAAAGATTGGTTTTCAAATGTTTGGTGAGGAAAATCTAATCGATATCCCTAAAGGACATGAAGAAGTAATTTACGAAGATAGCGATAAACCTACAATGATGTTTTTAGATACATCAAAGTTTAATTACTACAAAAACATCAAGACTAAAAACATTAAATTCAAACCAATAAGAAATCTAAAACGTGAGGCTGTTGGTTTTAAAATGAAACTTACAAAACCAGACTCAAAAAACGCAGAAAATTATTATATATATGTTAAAACCAAGAAATTTGACGGCAAAGAACTTTTAACTATTGATAAAATAAGCAAAGTACCATATAACTTTGCAAAATAAAATAACATTAAATAAACCAGTGGTGTCAATAAATACCGCTGGTTTATTTTTGTTTAATTTGAAATTTGTATCACTTACGAAATGTTGAGATATTTTTAGTATAGGTCTGTAACAACTCAGAATTGTATAGAAGTTTTACCTCAACTTCGATACCGCCATTTTGGTCAACAACATTACGTTTGAAATAATAATGACTAGCTTTTAAGCCTTTTTCAGTAGTAAAAAAGCCAAGTAACTTGTCTATCAATTCTGAATAGTCGTAATCTTTATCAAGAACTTCTATCAACACTACGGACTTTTCCTTAGTAGCATCAATATCTATCAAACTAATTTTATTATTTTTATCATTGATGATATTCATAATATGCTCACGACATAAGTCAAGACTTTGTACCAATTCAGCTTTCTCTTTATTTACCGCCACGTTAGAAAATGTATTGCCATTTGTATAATTTTGATACGAAGATGAAACTATTATAAAAACAATAGCAAGTATCTGTATTTTTTTAAACATATTCCCCTCCCCTTAATATCCAATATTTACAAAATTACGGCAAATAGCAATAAATATGTACATCGCAAATTGAAAAAATAATATTGAATTTATAACAGTGTTAAATGTATCTTGTTTTACACTCACAGCAACTTTTTTCTTTTTACTAAAACCATCTTGGATAATTCTTTTTTTCAGAAAAGCATAGACAAATTTATAATCAGTTACACCATTTATTACTACATAATTACTATTACTATTTTTAGTAAATAGTTCAAATAAGGTTGCCGAAAAAACAGGTGACGTCATATCACTAGTATGACACTTTTTGGATAAAACTATCTTGCCGACATTGCCAAATGCCGATTCACCATATACCGCGTAAAAATCAGCATAATGACAATCAACATAATCTTGCTTATTTGTATAAATTCTTATAAAATCTGAGTATAGCTCAACTTTGCCATTACAATTTGCCTTTGACAATAAGTTTCTAGCAAACAAGTACAACACCGCAAATAGCCATGCCATTGCAATTATAAATAAAACAACTCTGACAGTATCTGGTAAAAAAGCATCGCTGCTAACATTTAAGACAAAAAGTCGATACAAACTAAATGCATTAGCATATAATAAATATAATACGAAAAACATTATGATATACCATCTATATACGACAGGTTTTGAACTTAGACTTACTTCTTTTTCAATCCTTGATTCAGTTTGATTAGCCGTGTAATTTTTATTTTCATTGTATTTAACACAATCATAGCGAATCGAAAAATGTGATTTCGTAATATAATCCGACAAAAACATCGCATCTGAATTTATCAGATAAACAATAAATGCAACAGGAAAAAGTAATTCGATAACAAAAAATATTCCCCGTAAAAATCGCCAGTAAATTTTTAAATCACCACCACTCCGATTTACCAACTTTATCCTCATTATCAACTGCCCTATGGTACTTGAGAAAATAGTCAAACTAAGTGCAAAATACAAAAACATAACCAATAAAAGATTATATGAAATCACCGTATTTTGCATCGAGATATCTACTTCAACATACTTAAAAATAAAATGACCAATTACTAGACAAATAATATTATCAATAAAAATTGATTTTAAAACTCTAGTATGAAGTTTCCGTTTCCACACTCCGTTAAAAATTGTGTAGAGTGTATCAGTATTAACTTTTGAATATATCATTTCTATACTACTCCTTAACATTGCTACTACTTTATACAAATCATTATTACGCTACGATACGTTTTGCATTAAATATTCGTCAAGATGTTCCTCCGCAATTGGTTTACTATAAAAATATCCTTGAATTAAATCACAATTATCATGGTTTAAAATCTCAACTTGTTTTTCGGTTTCCACACCTTCTGCCAACACTAAAAAGTCTAAACTTTGCGCTATACCAATTATATGATTAACCAGTGTTCTATACTTATATGAATCCTGCATTTTATCCACAAATGATTTATCAATTTTAATAGTGTCAAGTGGTAAATCAGCAATATAACTCAACGACGAATAACCAGTTCCAAAATCATCAATGGCAATCTTTAAACCTAATCTTTTTAGTCTCAGTATAATATCACTTACTTTCTCAATATCATCTATAAAAGTTGATTCTGTAAGTTCAATGATAATCAGCGACGGATTAACTCCAGTCTCTTTTAAAATCCGCTCAATTTGCTGAATAAAATCAAATCTACGTATCTGAATTGCAGATACATTGACCGACATACATACTCTACTGCAAAATTTCTCATTTATCTCATTAACTTTTTTACAAACATTTTCAAAAACCCAAAGTCCAACATCATGGATTAGTCCTAAATCTTCCATAATCGGTACAAATTTGATTGGTGGCACATTCCCAAAATTATCTGTTGACCAACGAAGTAACGCCTCAAAACCATAAACACCCTTAGATACACTGTTGCAATAAACCAGTGGTTGATAAACAATTTTAAGTTCTTCTTTTTCCAATGCCTTTAATAAGTAATTTTCTTTTTTAACCTTGTCCAAAACTTCATCACGCATATAATTATCGTAAAAACACACTTTTGACTTATAAGTAAATTTAGCATAATAAAGTGCAGTATCAGCTGCTCTAAGTAATCCACTAGTTTGAACATTCAGTTTGTTAGATACACCATAACTTGCACTTAAATTCATCTCATAATTATCAACATAGAATGGTCTATCAAAAACAATATCCATATAGTTTATATAATCATTAATATCCTCATTGGTGACTTCTCTAGGGATCAATAAAGCAAATTCATCGCCACCTATCCGAGCTAAAATATCAACACTCATAATTTTAGATTGTAACTTTGCAACTACTTGCTTTAACAAACTATCCCCGACTTCAAATCCATATGAATCGTTCACTTTTTTATAATCATCAAGATCAATATATATCAAACTAAAGTCTTCATTACTTTCTGCTAGTTCTAATTCTTTTTGTTCGATGTACTTTCTATTTGGTAAATTTGTAAGTTCATCAAAATATGCGATTTTCTTTAGTTTACGTGATTTTTCATTAATTTCATAATTATACTTCAATAACTTACAATTTTTCTTTTTAAGTTCCTCTTTTACTTTATGAATTTCATCATAAGCTGATGCCATTTTGTACTTTTGTTCAACTATATCATTAAATTGCGAAATTTTTCTTTTGATAATATTATAATACAATAAGCGTATTAAGTTTGCTTCGAAAAACAAAAGAATAACTAAGACCAAAAATACTACTACATCCAAGTAATTTATACTTTTATCAGTATAGAAACTTAGAGTAACTATCCCAATTACTGAAAGTGCACATACTACATAAGCAAAAGTTGTTTTATTTAATAATATCGAATGAGGAAAAACTATTATACCAGCAATTAACCAAAATACGTAACCTAAACTTTGATAATAAAACACAAAACTTATAATTATAAAAACCAACAATAACATTCCAACGACATTTCGCCGGGTACTTTCTTTTATTGGTAAATACGGTAACCGTAAAAATATATAAGCACTAACTAATGCACTTAAAGCTGTCAAAGTAACACCAATATCCACGATATTCCAAAACTTACCGTACAAAACGGATAGTACAGCTAAACTTAATAAAATCGGTGCTAAAAAAGAAATAATTAATAGGTTTTCAATTTTATATATTCCCTCTAATGAGTTAGAGTGAGATAAATCAAGTATTAAATTTTTAATTTTGTAATCTCTATAAAACCTAAACATTTTATCCTCTTTTATTATAATCTAAACTAAATCCTTTTATAATTAACAAATTTATAATTGACACCATTTTCGCTAAAAATTTCTGATTCTGCCACAACTATAAAGTTGCTATCTTCATCCAAGTTACGAAAACTTTTATCAGCCTGATAACTTTGGTCAAGTTTCGTAACCAAAACCTCATCACACTCGTCAATAAATAAATTATAAATCATTTCACCACCTGAAATGTAAATCTTATCATTATCATACTTTTGTAATTCTTTTCTTAATTCATCAATACCAACACAAACAACACAATCCGAATTTTTAAAATTTGCATTATTAGTTAGTACAATATTAGTTCTATTCGGCAATGGTTTTGCACCTGGAAAACTTTCTAATGTTTTCCGTCCAATTACTATTACATTACCCTCTGTATTTTCTTTAAAATATTTCAAATCACCTGGCAAATGTACTAAAAGTCCACCATTAATCCCAATATTCCAATTTTTATCTACTACAACTATTGCTTTCATCAGTCCTCCATCTCCACTTAAATTGCTATTGGTATATTTTTAATCTGTTCATTAGTCTGATAATTTTCAATAAACAAATCATCTGTCGTAAAATCATAAAAATCCTTAACAGCTGGATTTAACTTAAAAGTAGGTGCCGGATAGCTCTGCCTAGTAATAAGCTCCTTAACAATCGGGATATGTCTATCATAGATATGAGCATCAGCAATGACATGCACCAATTCGCCAACTTTTAAATTTGACACCTGAGCAAACATATGCACCAATACTGCATACTGCACAACATTCCAATTATTAGCAGCTAATATATCTTGCGACCGTTGGTTTAAAATGGCATTAAGAGTACCATCTACCACATTAAATGTCACGCTATAGGCACAGGGTTCTAAAGCCATTTCAGATAAATCTGCAAAATTAAATATATTAGTCATTATTCTTCTAGAATAAGGTGTGTTTTTTAAATTCCAAAGCACATTATCAACCTGATCCATCTCACCTTGCTTAAATTTGTATTTTTTAGCTAGCTGATAGCCATAAGCTTTACCAATTGTACCATCTTCTAAAGTCCATTCGTCCCATATTCTACTTTTTAGTTCAGATGTTCTGTTCGACTTTTTTTGCCATATCCATAAAATTTCATCTACTGCTGATTTTATCGCAGTCGGTCTTAATGTCAAAGCTGGAAACTCCTTTGATAAATCATACCTATTAACAACACCAAATTTCTTAATAGTATGAGCCTTTGTACCATCTTCCCAAACTGGTCGAACTTCTTGCCCCTCTGAACTAAAACCATTTTCTAAAATGTCAGTACACATTTCTATAAAAATTTTATCAGCAGAATTCATATTTTCCTCCATTATGTTTATGTCAAATCCATAGCAGTAACAATTTATTATTTAACCTTTACAGCGTGTACCAAAAATTCAACGTTTCCTTTAACACCTTTAATAGGTGACTTTATCTCTTCGGAAACTTCGAAACCAAAGTCTTCGAAGCATTTACGTACCGACTGTACAGCTAATTTCCTATCTTTTTCATCTTTTACCACACCATTTTTAGGTAGTTTATCTTTACCTACTTCAAACTGTGGTTTAATAAGTGCTACAACACTCGCATTTTCTTTTAATATTTTATCAATTACAGGTATGATAATTTTTAAAGATATAAAAGATACATCAATGCTTATAAAATCAATATTTTCTTCAAAAATATCACTTTCTAAGTACCTGGCATTTACTTTTTCAAGCGACACTACCCGCTTATCCTTGACTAATTTTTCATCAAGTTGATTTATGCCGACATCAAGAGCGTAGACTTTACTAGCATCATGTTGCAACATACAATCAGTAAAACCACCTGTCGATGCTCCAATATCAAGGCAAGTTTTGCCAGCTAAATCAATCTTGAAAGTATTTATAGCAGAAAGTAATTTTACACCAGACCTACTTACAAATTCATTTTCTGATTTAAGCACAACAATATTGTCAGTATCAAGAACCATTGTTGCTGGCTTGGTTATAACTTTATCATTAACCATAACCTTAGCATTTTTTATACTTTCGCAAGCTTTATTTCTCGAACTAAAATAGCCTTCATCACACAAAAACTTATCTAATCTAATCATCTAAATTACCCCTACTTATATAAAGTCCTCTTATTTGCTTAACTTTTTTTACTATCCGTTTACTTGTTAATTCCTGAGCCTCATTTAACTCATTGATAGAACCTTGTTCAACAAAATCATCCTGATAACCTAAAATTTCAAAACTAGAAATTACATTCTCTTTTTGCAGTTTATTTTTTAAATAAACACCAAAACCTAAACTGCCCACCGAGTCTTCGATCGTAACAATAAAATCAGTTTCTTTAAGACAATAAGCAACCTTTTTAAAATCAATCGGTTTAACTTTAACAAAATGTAAATGGTTTACCATTATACCAAGCTTTTCTAACTCACTAATTGCATCTAAAACAATTTTAGTGAATGCTCCAAAACTAACCAAAGTGATATTTGTCTTTTTGTTTATAAAAGTAAAGTCACTTGCATTTATACCTAAACTTTGATGAACTTTACCACGTGGATATCTAATTAAAACCGGGCTATTTTCTTCATATGACTGCTTAATCGAAAATTCAATTTCTTGCTCATCATAAGGTGAATAAACCGTTAAATTAGGTACAGACATAAATATTGGCATATCAAAAACCCCATGATGAGTTGGTCCATCATCACCAACTAAACCACACCTATCTACTAGCACTGTAACAGGCAAATTTTGCAAGGCTACATCATGTATCAACTGATCATATGCTCTTTGTAAAAAAGTTGAATAAACAGCAAAATAAGGCTTTAAACCAGCTTTAGCCATGCCAGCTGCCATAGTCATCGCATGTTGTTCAGCGATACCAACATCAAAAAATCTATCAGCAAACTTTTCTTTAAACAGTTCCAATTTTGTGCCTGATTCCATAGCAGCAGTTATCGCAGTAATATCATTATGTTTTTCAGCTAATTGATTCAACTTATTAACTACAACTTCAGAATACGATAAATTCATATTTTCTTTTGTTGTTTTTTTAGTCAAAGCAGAAACACCATGATACTCTGATGGTGAACTTTGAGCTGGATGATAACCTTTACCTTTTACAGTCTTGACATGCACCACAACAGGTCCGGCTGAATTTTTGACAACATTTAAAACTTCTACTAATTCTTTAATATCATGTCCATCAACTACACCATAATAAGTAAGACCTAAGTCTTCAAAAAACATATTACCATATATCATCTGCTTTAATGCTGATTTAGATTTACTAATACCACCACTTACTTTACTACCAAAACCAGACATTTTTCGTATCGAAGTTTTAACTCCCAATTTAAAATTTTTATATTTTCGTGAAACTCTTAAATTGGAAAGAACCTTAGTCAAAGCGCCAACATTTTTAGAAATCGACATCTCATTATCATTAATAATTATAATAACATTGTCTTTGGTATGCCCTAGATAATTTAGTGCTTCAAAACTCATACCACCCGTTAAAGCACCATCACCAATTATAGCAACCGTTTTGCTATCATCACCTGTTAATTGCTTTGCTTTAGCGATACCAACTGCTGCTGAAATTGAAGTTGAGGCATGACCTGCCCCAAAAGCATCGTAAGCAGACTCTGTAATCTTCGAAAAACCACTTATTCCTTGATATTGACGTAAGGTATGAAATTGGTCATATCTTCCTGTAATCAGTTTGTGTGGGTAAACCTGATGCCCCACATCAAATATAACTGAATCTGATTTAAAATCAAACACATAATTAAGTGCTAATGTTAGTTCTACCACTCCTAAATTTGATGCTAAATGCCCACCATTTTTGGCAACGGTATTTATTATCTTATCTCTAATCTCATCTGCCAACTTTGCCATTTGTATATTTGACAATTTTACTAAGTCATCATGGGAACTAACTTTTCCCAAAAAACTATACTCCTCCACGTTTCCCCCTAATCCACTTAAATGTGAAAAAACACTTTAAAAAATATATAATTTTTGATACTGTAAATATTATTTCTTTGGAACGCTCAATGGCATACACCTTGCCAACTGCTTTACCGCCAACAGTAAGACCTGCCACAAGCGCACTTAAAAAAGTTGAAAATACAATTTCTTCAAATCCTGTATGAATTAAAATTATATCAGATACAATACTACCTATCGCTGCACCACTTATAATACCAGCAATATCACCTACAACATCATTTGAAAAAGTAGCAACTAGAGAAGCTTTATTTACAAGCTTTATTGCAATTTTAGCAACCTTATTTTTTTTGGAAGCCATAGCATGAAATGGTGCAGGGTCACAAACTGCCACAGCAACACCAACCATATCAAAGATAATACCAGTAAAAACAATAAATAATAATATAAAAAGTTTAAAGTACAAAGATGATGCAGTCATCACAGTTCCAGAAACAAAACTCATAAGTAAAGATAGTATAAAAGACACCAAAAATATTCTGTATGCAAGTTTTACTGTTTTGTTTTTATTTTTCTTTTTCACAATGTATCCTCTCATATAAACAAAAAAATTGTGGCGAGTAGTGCATTAAATTTACGGCTTAGGTCTTGTTGGATTTCCCTAGCAGTCGCTAAAATCGTTACCAATTTAGCAGTTTCCTATTAAGACCACCAAGTCACTGTTACCATATGACTGACAAGACTGCCACTTAGTCCGCACTGCAATCTACACTACTATAAGTCTAGGAGGTTTCCTCAACAATATTGAAATATCCTTAGCCTCTTTTGCAAAATGGGTTTAACACATGGTCGCTATCAACCGGCCAGCCAACAACGCCATAAGTTGTGTGTCCACCCTATTCACTCAAGGCAGGCTACTATAACGGCAGTAAGCTGTTATAGGTAATCCTTTCAAAATAGAAAGGTCTCACGGATTGAGGGTCATACGCCTGCATGCCATTGCAGATCGCCCCCTTCTCCCTATCCCATCAAAAGCCCCAAATTGGGCATATGAAGCTATTAAAAGGAACGTCATCGATGTGCC
>PDWI01005984.1_pt1 | contig 15477 bp, 15 predicted proteins | sample 1430891 | NCBI WGS metagenome assembly PDWI01 (sample SAMN01162508, study PRJNA174530) | Oral metagenome, whole genome shotgun sequencing project. | biome: Marine environment; feature: Marine mammal; material: Swab sample of the gingival sulcus; isolation source: swab sample of gingival sulcus... | reverse complement strand
TATACCCTTGCTAAGTTATTTTAAAGATTATTGTTAATAAAATAATGCTTTTTTACTTTTTTCCTTTCGTTTAAGCTAGTTTTTATAGGATAGCTTTTTGTTGAATTTTTTTATTATATCATTATATACTTGTTTATTTCTTATCTATAATTTTGTATTGGAAAATTTTTCAATACAAAATCCAAATCTTTATCCCCTCTGCCACTTAGATTTACTAAAATACTTTCATGTTTTTTTTCTTTTGCAAGTTTTATTGCAAAAGCAACCGCATGGGAGCTTTCAAGGGCAGGAATGATGCCTTCAAATTTTGCTAAATCATAAAAAGCTTGTATGCTTTCTTGGTCGTTTGCTCCGCCAATTTTTGTTCTTTTGATGCTATTAAGATAAGCATGTTCTGGGCCAACAGATTGATAATCTAGTCCGCTAGCTACCGAATAAACAGGGGCAGGTTCGCCTTTTTCATCTTTTAACATGATTGAATTAAAGCCGTGTAAAACTCCTTCGCTTCCGTAGGCTAAACTTGCTGCATGTTCGCCTAGTTTTGTACTTTTTCCTAAAGGCTCAACCCCATAAAGTTCGCAGTAATCATCAATAAAACCACTAAAAATTCCCATAGCATTACTTCCGCCACCTACACAAGCAACAACATGATCAGGCAAATGCCCTGTCATATCCAAAAACTGCTCCCTTGCCTCAAACCCTACAACTGCTTGAAAATCCCTAACCATCATAGGAAAAGGATGTGGCCCAACAACTGAACCTATGGCGTAAAATGAATTTTCGGGATCTTTTAAGTAGCTCTCAAAAGCCGAATCAACAGCTTCTTTTAGGGTTTTTTGCCCAAATGTTACTGGTACTACATTTGCACCTAAGATTTTCATTCTAGCTACATTTGGTGTCTCTTTTGCTATATCAACCTCTCCCATATGTATTTCACATTCAAGTCCAAAATAAGCAGCCGCAGTAGCAAGTGCAACTCCGTGTTGCCCTGCTCCTGTCTCAGCTATAAGCTTTTTTTTGCCAAGGTATGATGCCAAAAGACCTTCTCCCATACAGTGATTTAACTTATGGGCTCCTGTGTGATTTAAATCTTCTCTTTTTAGATAAATTCTTCCTCCACCAATATAATCAGTTAATCTTTTTGCATAATAAACAGGAGTCGGACGACCTTGAAAATGTTTTCTGATGTCTCTAAGTTTTTGGATAAAATCATGAGACTCACCTATGGTTTTGTATGCTTTTTCGATTTTTTCAAACTGTTCATGGAGTTCTGATGGTAAGAATGCTCCGCCAAATTTTCCAAAATATCCATTTTCGTCTGGAAAACTTTTTAAATATGGTTTTTTATTCATTTGTTTTTTCCTTTTTATTTGTATTTTAAAAATATATCTTTAGGGCTTTTTGCTAAGTTTAAAACACCCTCACCTTTTTTAAAATGAATTTGTGTTCCATCTTCTCCTACCATTCTTGTTCCACTTCCACTAACCGCAAGTTTTAGTTTCATTTCACGACCTTTGTTGTCTTTAAATATTGCAGTTTGAAATTCATCTTGTGAGCTTAAAGTTATATTATAAGAACCAATATTTATAGCTGTAAAATTTATTGTTTGTGTTTTATCATGAGTAAGTTGGGATTGTTTATTTGCGTTGCAACCTAAAATAAAACATGCCATAAAACAGCTAAATATGATTTTTTTCATCTTATTCCTTTTTTTGTAAAATTTGGTTTTTATTATATCTAATGGAACTTAAAAAACTAAGAATTATCATGCCCGCTCCTATGGTGCCTGTGATAATTTCGCTAACTTCATAAAAAAGCTCTATTATCATAATAAACGCTAAGAAAAATATAGCATAATGAGCTCCATGTTCGATGAAGACATATTTTTGCAATGATTTTTTATCGACTAAATAAAGAGTTAGGCTTCTTACAAACATCGCTCCAACTCCAAGACCTATCATGATAATAAAAATATTATTGCTTAGTGCAAATGCCCCTATTACACCATCAAATGAAAATGAAGCATCTAATACTTCAAGATAAATGAATGCCATTAAGCCACTTTTTACATTATCAGTGCTAAAAAAATAATCCATTAAGGAGATGAGAAAATATAAAAATATAGCTGATGAAAACGAAGTTAAAATTTGCATATCTTTTGTCAAAAGATACAAAATTGCACCCACAAAAAAAGCAATAATAAAACTTATGTATTTAACTTTTGAAATCTTATTTATAATAATATTATCTTCTAAAATACCTATCCATTTATACTCTTTTTTACTAAAGAAAAAATCCAAAAATACCATCAACAAAAACGAACCACCAAACGAATAGATGATATTCTTGCTATCTTTTAACACTTCATGATATTGATTAGCATCATAAATGGCTAAATTTAATGTCTGCATAAAGCCCATCTGCGTCGCAACAGCTACGATTAATACAGGAAAAACAAACCTCATGCCAAACACAGCTATAGGAATGCCAAAGTAGATAAATCTATCTTGCCAAATTTTATCTATATTATTTAAAATTTTTGCGTTTACAACGGCATTATCAAAAGATAGACTAACTTCTAAAATACTAAGTAAAACGCACACATAAGCCCCTGCAAATCCACCCAAATAAAATGCTAATAGCATACCGAAAATAGCCACAACAAAAGAACTGACAAATCTTTTATTCATGACAAGCTCTTTAATATGTCATTTAATTTTTTTAACGTTGTTTTTATATCTATAAAGTCAATAACAAAATCCACCTTTTCGGGTTTTTTATATGTTTTATCATAATACTCACTTAAAAGCAAAAATGCCACTTGTTCTAAATCATCAATCTTATAGCTTCTCAATATCTGTTCTTTGATATTTTTTTTGATGTAAGGAGTTATTTTTTGCATACATGAGTAAAAAAATTCATCATCAATATTTTCATAATCGCTTAAAATTTGTTCAACTCTTAATTTCATAGGTGTTTGTATCCACACTTTTACGCCTTCTTGCATTTTTTCGTACAATCTACTAGGTAAAATCACACTGCCTATTTTTTTGCTCTCACCCTCAATAAAACAATAACCTTTTTTATGTAGCAATTCATGACACAAAGAGTTTTGAAATGTTTTCATATTTGGCTGTTCGCCTTTTACACTTCCAAAAGTAGAACCAAAATGATTTGCCAAACCCTCCAAATCAATACTAGGCCTTAAAGCCTGTATGAGGTTTGTTTTTTTGCTACCTGTGTTTCCGTAAAGTGTTATAAATTTAAGATTAAAATTTTCTAAAAAATCAAGTACAAAATTTCTATATCCCTTATATCCATTTTCTATCTTTGCAACCCTATAGCCGATTTGTTCTAAAATAAAACCTATGCTTTGTGATCGCTGCCCACCTCTTGCACAATATATGGCAATCTTTGAACCAACTTTTACTAACTTTTCAATTTCAAAAAGATGTTTTGAAACATTTTGGCAAACAAAAGAGGCACCTAAAATTTTTGCATGAGTTTTGGATGTCCGCTGATAGATCGTACCTATCATTTTATATTCTCTATCATCAAGTGCATAAAAATTTTTAGCACCGATGATGCTTGAGTGTAAAAACTCTTTTGGACTTCTTGCATCGATAATCAAATCGGGACTATACGAGTTTAAATCTTTAGCGTCTAAAATTCTCATGAATGTAGCTTAAAATATTGTGGCACGGCTTGTTTTAGTTTATCGTAAATCTCTTTAAAATCTATACCATTTACTCTTGTATTTGAAATCGTCGTGATGAAATTTGTATCCTTTTTATGCCTAGGAACTAGATGAAAATGCACATGTTCTGCTATGCCAGCTCCGCCTTCATGACCTAAATTCATACCTATATTTACGCCATTTGCTTTAAAATGCTCCTTTAAAAGTTTTACTCCATTTTTCACATGAGAACTCATTTGTAGCCAAGTTTGTTCGTCTAAATTTTCTATATTATCTTTATGCTCATTAGGAATTATCATGAAATGTCCTGGGCTGTAAGGATATAAATTCATGACTCCAAAACATTTGCTGTCACGAAACAAAATCATATTTTCTTCATCTTTATCCATTTTAATCATTTCACAAAACACACAACTGCAACTCTTTTTTGTAAAATAACTATATCTCCATGGGGCATAAAGATAATCCATCACATCTCCTTTGTAAAATATGCATCAAAACCGCTTTGGTTTTCATAATTTGTTGCTATTATGATTTTATTTTTTGGTATTAAATGAGCAAGATTTTGTTTTGCATCAAAACTTAAAATATCTGCTCCGCAAATAATAGCTTTAGTCAAATCTATTTTATTTTCAATCTCAATTATTGGGCATATTCTTAATCGTTGCGAAAATTTAATCAGAGATTTAAGATCATTTTTAGATAAAACCTTAGCCTTTAAAACCAAACTATCAGCTCCAAAAACAGCTGCCTCTAAGATTTGATACTCATCAAAAATCAAATCATTTCTTATGATTGGGATTTTGATATACCTCCTTAAAATAGTAAGCAAATCAAGTTCTAAAATCTCATCAGCCTTACCTAAAGATACAAAATCCATATTTTCTTTACAATAGCTTGATAAGTTTTCAATATCAAATTTTGTAATTTGATAAATTTTTTTTATATTTTCATCTTCATGAATGCAAGACAAAATATCTCTAGGAGGGTAGTTGTTGTAAGCTAAAGAGCGGCCTAGCCAATCATAAGAATACTCTTGTTTTTTTAATGCTAGATTTTGTTTGATAAAATCTGGAATTTCCTGCATTACTTAGCACACTTCTTTATAATATTAAAATGCCTAATAATCTCTTCTTCTTTAGTATTGTCAATAATTTTTTGCATCTGATTTAGGGCCTGTTTGCATTTTTTTTGTTTATAAAGTCCCCAAGCAAGAGAATCAATATAATAAATCGAATTTGGCTCTTTTTGTAAAGCAAGTTCGACATAATCAATACCCTTTTGCACATCTAAGTCATGATCGATTAGCAAATAACCATAATAGTTCAAATAAAGAGGCTTATGCTTTTGCTCAATCACCTTCTCAAATTTTACTGAAATTGACCTTAGCCTTTTTTTATTAATATTTTTTTTATACGCTTCATATTCATAAATTGCTACTTTAGCTAAATAATCTAAATCTTGATTTTCATTATATAATTTTTTACTCAATTCAAAAGCTTTTTTATATTTTTTTTGTTTCGTGTAAAGTTCAAGTAACATTTCTGGTTTATAGCGACTTATTTCTAAAAACTTAACAATGCTATTAGGTTCTTTTTTGTAAGCATATAGCTCTATGACTCGTTTTGCATCTTCATCGTTTTGAAATATTTGATACATTCGTTTATAAGTCGAAATCAAACCTTCTATATTCATTTTGTTACTATAAATTTGCAAAAGTTTATAGTAAACTTTTCTTGAAGCATTCTTAACTCTTATATAGCTTTCTAAATATTCAATTGCCTTTTTGCTTTGGTTTAGATTTTCATCTAAAAGTGTTGTAATTTTTAACAACAAATCCTCATCTGAAATCTTGTCATAAGCAAGCTTATAATATTTATAAGCATTTTTATAACGCTTTTGAAGATAAGAAATAGAGCCTAATATCATAAAGTTTTCACTACTTTTATCTTTTTGCAAAAGTTTTTTTACAATCTTTCTTGCTAGTTTGTATTGTTTATTTTCTATACAATAACTCACTTGATATTTTAATATCTCTTCATCGTCTTTAAACTCTTTTAATGCAAGTTTTAGATATTTTTGGGCAGTTTTACCCTCTGTTAAAAATAGAAGTTTTTTTAAATATATTTTATTCTTTGTTAGTTTATAAAGTTGTTCAAAACTTTGAAGTTGCACCGCTACATTTTCAGTATTTAAAGCTTTTAAGATTAAAAAATTTATATCTTTTTGTGCCAAATTTGGCTCTTTAAATTCGATTTGGATTTGTCTATTCGCACTACAACCTAATAACATAAAAACAATTAAAATTATCTCAAAATACCGATACATTCACGCTCCACTTCATCTATTTTATTTTTATAATACTCCCAAAAAGGAAAAGTTCTACATTGGTTTGGTCTAAGTTCGTATATACCACATTGTAAATGTTGCTCATCAAAAAATATGCAAGCATATCCGTTTTGAAATCTTTTCTCTCTTAATGAAAATTTAAAGCCTACTTTTATTAGATATTGCTTTTTAAACTCTTCAATACTAAGCTTTAAAAAGTCTGCTATTTTTTTGCTCTCCGCAGAATTTATCCAAATATATCCACTTTCGCCTATACAACATTTTCCCTTACACTCTTTACACTTATTTGCATCAAAAGAGAAATTATAACCATTTTTTGTAAATATCATGATAAATCTTTGCTTAAAGTATTTGTAAAACTAAAAATCTCTTGAGATTGTTTTGTGTATCCTATCTCATTTGATGCGATAAAATTAGGACCTATTTTGCAAACAGCTTTTGCATTTTTTCTAGCCCTCAACAAAACAAGTGAAGCATTTTTGTCTTTTTTTGGATATACAAACGATATATTTTGCGTATTAAAATTGTTACTATATAACTCATGTAAAATTTTTGGCAACTGCTCTGCATGATAGCAAATATACAAATACCCCTTGTCTTTTAATAGTATATAAGCTTTTTTTGTAAATTCGTTAAGGGGCAAATTATCATCATATCTTGATGTTTTAATATGCAAATTCTCACTTTTTTGCCCATTATTTGGATAAAATGGTGGATTACAAATAAGATTGTCATATTTTTTATCACAAGCAAATTCTAAAAAATTTTCACAAATACACTTAACTTCTAAGTCATTTTCTTTAGCATTTTTTTGACTAATTTGTACATTTTTCTTTAAAATATCAAGCAAAGTAACACTACATGAAGAAAAATCCCTTTTAGATAAAAGACCTAATATACCACAACCACAACCTATATCCAAAACTTCACCATAAAGTCCAAAACTATGCAAAAAATAGTACAAAAAAATAGTATCACTATTATATCTATATCCATCTTTTTTTTGGTATAAAATTAACTTATTCATATATCTTAACAACAAAACCTCGTTTTTTAGGAATGCTTATTATCTCATTTGAATAGCTAATCTTCACATTATCTCCAAAAACATCTTCTATAATCTCACCGCCACTTTTTGCTCTATTTTTTCCAAGTCCTATATTTGATAATGTTGTCAATCTCTGTATTTCACTAAGCGGTATATTAAGATTGCTGTTTTGAACTTTGTTTAAACTTGCAAAACCACCACCATCTACGATAGGAATGACTTTGAAAAAATTACCATTATTATATTTTGCTAAGACTTTTTTGACTTTCATTTCACACTGAATACTAACTGCGTTGCTACCACTTGTCATGTCATCACATTTTACACTTTCAAGCAATTTTAACGAATTTGTCTTTTTGCTTTGAGTTTTAGCTACTTGTGTAAGTTTTAAATTTAGCATTTTCACCTTATCTTGAAGAGAAGTTTTCTCATTTTGTAAATTTGCTATTGTTTCATTAAGCTCATCAAATTTTATATCATGATTTGTTTTGATAGCATTTTTTTCATCAAGTTTCAAACTTAGCATTTTAATCTTGTCATGAAGTAGTGAATTTTCATCTTCTAGACTTGATATTTTTTTGCTAAATTCATCAAGCTTTAACTCTTCGCTTTGCATACTTTTTATCGTATCGCTTTGATTTTGCAAAAGCTCATTTTTAGTTTTTAACTCTTTAATCTCATTATTTAAAGCCATAATTTCAGCTTTTCTATTTCTAAGATTATTTAAGACATCTTGTAATTTTGGATCTGGTGTTTTAGGCTTTGAAATATTTTGATTTTCATCTTTTAAATTTTTGTTTATCTTCTTTAAATCCTGTATTTCATTTTGAAAAGCTACAATATTTATCTTTAATTTTTCGATTTTGCTAGTTGCCATATCAAGACTAGCCTTATTTACCTTTATCCTATCTTCATAAGTTTTCTTATCATGATTTTGTGTATCCTTAAGAGTTTCATTCTCTTTACTCAATGATGAATTTTCCTTTTGCAAAAATGCAACCTGATCTTTTAATGTCATAATTTTTTCTTGTGTATCTTTTAAGGTATTATTTGATTTTGTATAACTAAGTTTAATCTTTGATAGTTTAGATATCTGATCTTTTAGTTGAGTATTTTTTTCATTAAGCCCTTTTATTGTATTGTTTAAAGCTATCATTTTTTCATCACTAATATATAATTTTTTTGAAATTTCATTATATTTTTTCTCAAACGAACCCATTTTGTCATTTTTATCTGTTTTTAAGCGATTATTCTCACTTGTTAATTGTTCATTTTTTTGATTTAGCGTTACGATTTTATCTTGTAAAGCATTGATAGTTTGTTGAGTTTGTTTGCTTTGAGCATTTATATTTTGACTTTTTTGATTGACATCATTTTTGATCTGTTCGATCTGCTTTTTTGCTTCAGCAAATATTTTCTCTCTCTCTTCTTCTAAAAATGCTATTTTTTTATTTAATATCTCATAATTTTTCGCGTGTTTTTTCTCAAACTCTTCATAATCAGGCGGAAGTGGAGTATTGCTTTTTAATTTATTTTTTAAGATATTATTTTTCTCTTTTAACTCTTCTATGATATCGGCTGCTTGTAAAATTCTATTTTCTAAATTTTGTATATTTTCTTGTTCATTTTTTGTACTTTTTTGAAAATCTTTTTTCACATCTGCTAACATTTTAGAATACTCTTTTTCTTGATTTTGTCTTATATCTGCTAACTTTTGCTCTAAATTTAAATTAAGTTGCTGAAGTGTTTTTTTATCTTCTTGAAGCTTGTTGAGTTCTTTTTGTAGCATGACAATTTTATCTTGATAGCTTTTAAGCTCTTCTTTACTTGAAAAACCTACTTTTTTAACTTCAGTATCTTTTTGCTCAAGAGTGTTTTTTAGGGTTACAATCTCATTTTTATGTTTCATGATAAGGTCTGTAATATGCTTATTTTTATTTGAAAGCTCCTCTTTATGTTCAATTTGAAGTTGAGATATTTTTCCTTTTAATTCTCTTAAAACGGAGGCATTTTTTTGCTCCATATTGAGTATCTCTTTTGTATGATTTGCCAATAAAAGATTTGTTTTCGTATCTTTTTCGTTTATTTTTTCTTTTAGCTTATAAATAGTATCTTTTTTCTCTTGAAGTTGCTTTGAATAATCACTAGTCTGCTTTTCAAGTCTCGTTTTCATGATATTGATTTGTTCCAATAAATAACGATTTTTTTCGGCCAATGTGGAGTTATTGATCCTCTCTTTTTTTGTAGCAACGCTTATCTCTTCATTAACTTGAAAATCTTTTTTTTGCAACTCTTGTTTTAATTTTTCCACCTCATCTTCTAAAAAAATGATTTGATTTTCATAATTTTTTGTGTTATTGATGGCTTCTTGTTGTAATTCGTTAATTCTTTTTGTTAAATCATTTACATTTTTGTAATGTTGTTGTTCTGCTTCATTTATGGTTTGAATACTTTTACTTCTAAGTTTTCTTTTTTCATCTTCAATCAATCGTTTTTGATCTTGAAGTTGTTGGGCTAACTCCCAACTTTTATCGCTTAAATTAATATTGTCTTTATATAAAGTTTGATTCTTTTGTCTTAATAATTTAATTTGAGCTTGTAGTTCTTCATTGCTACCTTTTATCTCTTCAGTATCTAACAAAATAGCAGAATTTTTTTCTAATTTCATGTAAGAAGATAGAGCTGGAACATCTTCGCGACGAACATATTGGAGCTGAATTTTCTTAGGCAAAGAGTTAAAACTCTGTTTATTTGTGTTTATACTTTTTTGAATCGTTTTAGACTTAGCATAATTATACCCGACCATCATGCCTGCTGCTAAAACCGAAACCACAAAAACAACTATATACAGATAAAAAAGGTAGTTTTTTTTCATATTTTTTACTTTCTTATATGATTAATAATCTTATAACTATGATTTAAGGCTAAAGCGATTGAGCCACCTTTCGTTGCTGCTATATCCCCTGCAACAAATTGTCCTTTTATATCAGTTTGAAAATTTTCATCAAATACTGGATTGTTTTTTTCATCTATTTTTATACCGCATTTTTTCAAAAAATCAACAGGCGTAGTACCGCCTATAGCATATATAACCCTATCGTAAATTTCACTTGTATCGTTATCATAAATCACTTTTACTTTACCATTTTCTTCATCAAGAGCTTTTATATCTATACCTAATTTAAGTGTTAATTTTTGTTTTTCTTGAGCATCATAAAGTCCTGTTTCATTTAGTTCATTTAATCTAGTAAAGCCATCTCGACGATAATTTAGCGTAATATTATTTCTCTCACACAAATCCAAAGCATACTCTGCTGCAGAATTTCCACCACCTACTATCAAAATCTTTTCTGTATCTTTGCAATTGTCTAAATTAAAATTCACAAGTTTGCGAATGGATGAGGGAATTTTATAGCTTGGTTTATTTGGTTTTCCCATTTTTCCAATGGCTATGACAACATTTTTTGTTTCAAATACGCCATTTGAAGTAACTATCTTCAACACATCACCACTTTTTTGCACACCTTCTACTTCTGTTTTTTGCATAAAATCTATAGCATTACTCTCAAGCAATCTATCAAAATAATCTATCGTACTCTCTTTGGTTCCATCATCAAAATTAACATTTCCTTCTAATTTTATAACTTGACCCTTATAATCTTTATCTACTCGTTTATTGTTTTTGTAAAAATTTCTAATAGTTTGCGAATGATTTTCGCCTTTTTCTATCATTAGGATATTTTTTAATCCAAAAACTTTAGCTTCCACCACAGCACTTATGCCTCCAGGTCCCGCACCTACAACTGCAATATCATACAATTTACTCATTTTTTCTCCATAATTTATGTATTACTAATGCTTTTTAAAGCATGATAAAGGTAGAATTTAGCAATTTTTTGTTTAAAAAGGAAGAAAATTTATGAAAAAAGAGTTAAAAAAGATAAAAAAAGCTTCAAAAATTGCAAATTTACTCTCAGATGAGAAAAAAAGTGAAGTTTTAATCCAAATGGCAAATGAGATTTTAGCACAAAAAGATGAAATTTTAAAAAGCAATGAACAAGATTTAAAATTAGCAGTACAAAATAACCTTAGCCAATCTTTAATCGACAGACTTCGTTTGGACGAACAAAGAATTACACAAATGATAAGTTCTATAATTCAAATTGCCGATCAAATAGACCCTATAGGAAGAGTTTTAAGCTCAAAAACCCTACCAAATGGTTTAAAACTTGACAAAATTAGTGTTCCAATAGGCGTCATAGCCATCATATACGAAAGTCGTCCTAATGTTACAAGTGATAGTGCGGCACTTTGTTTTAAAAGTGGTAATATTTGCATTTTAAAAGGCGGAAAAGAGGCTCTTAACTCAAATTTAACCATTGTAAATATATTAAGAAAAGTGCTTGAGAAAAACTCTTTACCAAAAGAGTTAATCAACTATGTTAATCTAACAAGAGAAGAGTTAAAAGCACTAATTAAGCAACAAAAATTTATTGATTTGATTATACCACGAGGTGGCGAAAAGCTGATCGACTTTGTCAGTAAATATTCGCAAGTTCCACTCATAAAACACAATAAGGGCTTGTGTCATATTTACATTGATAAAGATGCGAATTTAGAAAAATCATTGCAAGTTTGCATCAATGCAAAATGCCAAAGAAGTAGCGTTTGTAACGCGGTGGAGACTTTACTTATTCATGAACTAGTAGCACAAGAATTTTTACCTCGTTTAAAAGAAGAGTTTGATAAATACAATACTAAACTAAAAGGTTGTGAAAAAACTTTGCAAATTATCGACATTCAACAAGCAACAAAGCGAGATTGGAATAGTGAATATTTGGACAATATCCTAAGCATTAAAATAGTCAAAAATATTTCAAAAGCCTTAAAACACATCGAAAAATACGGCTCAAATCACTCAGAGGCTATCATGAGCGAAAATGATTTTAGCAAAAAGCTATTTTTAAGCTCGGTAGATGCGAGTTGCGTGTATGCAAATGCTTCGACTAGATTTACCGATGGCGGAGTTTTTGGACTTGGTGCTGAGATCGGCATCAGCACAAACAAGCTTCATGTAAGAGGTCCTGTAGGTGCTGATGATTTAACTACATATAAATATAAAATCTACGGTAATGGGCAAATAAGAGAGCAGTAATTTTTGCGATTAAAATTTTCTCTCTTTTAAAAAATCTGCTATCAAAAACGATAGCTCAAGTGCCTGTGAAGCGTTTAATCTCGGGTCACAATGAGTGTGATATCTTGTGCTTAAATCGTTTTGCGTTATGGCACTTGCCCCGCCTATGCACTCTGTAACATCTTGCCCTGTCATTTCAAGATGTATGCCTCCTGCGTAAGTACCCTCTGCTTTGTGAATGGCAAAAAAGCTTTTGACCTCTTGAAGTATATTTTCAAACTCTCTTGTTTTATACTTTGAACTTGTTTTTATAGTATTTGCGTGCATCGGGTCTATGCTGTAAAGTATATTTTTACCCTCTTTTTTCATGGCTTTTAAAAGTGGAGGAAACATTTTTTCTATATTTTTAGCACCCATTCTAATAATAAAATTAAGTCTCCCTGCTTCGTTTCTAGGATTTAAAATATCGCATAGTTTTAAAATCTCATCAATGTCTAAATTGACGCCGATTTTCACGCCGATGGGATTTTGTACTCCTCGCAAAAACTCAACATGAGCCTCATTTAGCCCCTTCGTTCTATCGCCTATCCAAAGAAAATGAGCCGAACAATCAAACCAACCACCATTTAAACTATCTTCTCTAGTCAGTGCTTCTTCATAATTTAAAAGCAAGGCTTCATGAGATGTATAAAGTGTCGTTTCGCTAATTTGCGGAGTATTTTTTTCGTCAATCCCGCAAGCTTGCATGAACTCCAATGTTTTTGTGATCTCATTTGCCAAATCTTGATATTTCATGCCAATAGCACCTTGTTTGACAAAGTCTAAATTCCATTTATTTATTTGCTTCAAATTTGCCAAACCACCCCTCGAAAAAGCTCTAAGTAAATTGTGTGTAGAGGCTGATTGATTGTAAGCTTTGAGCATTTTGTTTGGGTCTGGCTCTCTTGCTTCTTGGCTAAATTTTATGTCATTTATAATGTCACCCCTATAGCTTGGCAATCTCACACCATCAATCTCTTCAAAATCGCTACTTCTAGGCTTTGCGAACTGCCCTGCTACCCTTGCTATCTTCACAACAGGACAACTGCCAGCATACATCAAAACGACATTCATTTGCAACAAAACCTTAAACAAATCCCTAATATTTGTAGCAGTAAAATCCTTAAAACTTTCCGCACAATCTCCACCTTGCAATAAAAATGCCCTTTTGTCGCAAACTCTCGCTAAATCATCTTTTAATTTTCTCACCTCTCCCGCAAAAACCAAAGGCGGGTATTTGGATAATTCAAGTTCAACTAAATTTAATAAATCTTTATTTTTGTAGATGGGCTGTTGTTTTATAGGCTTATTTCGCCATGATGACTTATCCCAATCTTGCATTTTAACCCTTTATAATTATTTGAAATTATGATACTATACATTTTTAAGATTAAAGTCAAGGTTTAACGCTCATGAATATAAAAAATCAAACAAATTTGGGAATTTTTTATGCACTTTTTGCCTTTGTTTTTTGGGGACTTGTGCCGATTTATTTTAAAGCTGTCTCAAGTGTGCCTGCTTTGCAAGTCTTGATGCACCGCATCATATGGTCTGTTTTATTTTTACTGCTCATGTTAGCTTACAAAAAAGAGTTGCACAAAATTTTCCTCATACTCAAAAATGCAAAAATATCATTTTATCTATTTGTATCTTCTGTCATAATAGCTTTTAATTGGCTTACCTACATATGGGCAATAAGCCACAATCAAATGCTTGAGGCTAGTTTAGGATATTATATAAGCCCTTTAGTTACCATATTTTTTGGTCTCTTATTTTTGCAAGAAAGTACAACGAAAAATCAAAAAATAGCCATATTTGTAGCTTTTTTAGCTCTTATTTTTCAACTATACTCTTTAAGATATTTTCCGCTCACCACACTGCTTTTAGCCGTCACTTTTCCAACCTATGGACTTGTGAGAAAAAAAATAAATGTAAGTTCTTTGATAGGACTTTTTATCGAAACTCTATTTTTATTGCCCTTTGCGTTAGGGTATTTTTTATTTTTAATACAAACAAATCAAAACTTTTTTTCTTTGCAGACAAATTTTAATGTAAGTGTACTTTTGTTTTGTGCGGGTTTCATCACTATCATACCGCTATTAGCGTTTAATAGTGCGACAATTAGGCTAAAATTTAGCACTATTGGTTTTTTTCAATACATAGGTCCAAGCGTTAGCTTACTTTTAGCAATTTTTGTCTATAATGAGACTTTAAGTGCTGAAAAAATGATCACTTTTTCACTCATTTGGTTTGCACTTTTTATCGCAAGTTTAGATACAATTAAAGGTAAAAAAACATGAATGATTTGTTAATAATCTCCTTTCTTATTTCAGCCGCTGTGGTTTTTATCATGATGAAACAACTCGATAAAGTTACCAAAAAGATAGATGAAAAGTCAGCTAAACCTAGCACAAATGTTTATGCTGATTTTTCAGCTTACATTCAAGAAACTTTACGGCTTATCAAATCAAATATCAACCATGAAAAAGAGACTTCAAATCCAAAATATATACTCATAGATGAGACTTTTGAAGAACAAAGTTTAGAATTTTTATCCGATAATATTAGAAAATTAGTCTCATACGAAACCATAAGTGCAAGAACAAAACCCTCTCATGAATTAGAACAAGGTCTTTTTGAAATTTTAAGCTCTATTGATGATTTTTTAGTAAAATGCGTAAAAAACGGTGAAGAATTAGCAGAGGAACTAAGACAAGACTTTGCAAATAAATTTAAAGAGTTAAAAAAGGCGTAACGATAAGCTGGGTTATGTCATGAATGATTATTTATCTAGGTTTTATATCACTATAAAACTCAAGCAGAAGGTGTCAATATAGGACTAAACCACCCTTCCTTGCTACAAGTTGGGTTTACAAGCCAAAAATGTTACCATTTTTGCTGGTAGTCTCTTACACTACCCTTTCACCTTTTCCGCTATAGCGGTAGTTTGCTTTCTGTTGCACTTTCCCTAAGGTTGCCCTCGCCATTCGTTAAATGGAACTTTGTCCTATGGTAGCCCAGACTTTCCTCTTGATAATTCAAGCAATCATTTCGTTACGCCAACGAAATAATAGCATAAACAATTTTAAAAAACATGTAAATTCAACTCACAACTGCAACATTTATCAGTTGTGAATTAAAAAGGCTAGTTGTAGTATAATTAGCACTTTAATTCCAACCACGAAATGAGGCACTAATGAAAAAATACAA
>PDWI01005983.1_pt1 | contig 15480 bp, 1 predicted proteins | sample 1430891 | NCBI WGS metagenome assembly PDWI01 (sample SAMN01162508, study PRJNA174530) | Oral metagenome, whole genome shotgun sequencing project. | biome: Marine environment; feature: Marine mammal; material: Swab sample of the gingival sulcus; isolation source: swab sample of gingival sulcus... | reverse complement strand
CGGTCACTCTGAAAGACGACACATTTTAAAAGAAACAGATGACTTTATTAACAAAAAAGTGAAGTTGGCTCTTTCACATAATTTTGAAGTAATTCTTTGCGTGGGCGAACTTTTGGAAGAAAGAGAAGCAGGCAAGGCAGTTGCCGTTTGTGAAGAACAAATCAGAAAAGGCTTAGACGGAATATCCGCAAATGAATTAGAAAAAATCACAATCGCCTATGAACCTGTTTGGGCTATCGGAACAGGCAAAACCGCAACCCCCGAAGACGCAGACGAAATACACTTAGCAATCCGAAATGTTTTAAAAGACATCTACGGCGAAGATGCAGCAAAGAATATGTGCATCCAATACGGAGGCTCAATGAAACCCGAAAACGCTGAATCACTACTTGCAAAAGAAAACATCAACGGCGGTCTAATCGGTGGTGCAGGACTAAAAGCAGAAAGCTTTGCACCAATCGCACTTATTTAAAACTACATTTATAAACCAGCCCTTTTTGCAATCATGACTTTTTAAAATCTGGGGGGCAGATTCTAGGAGCCTAGATGAAATTAACCGGAGTCGTATATGAAATACGTCGAGGATTAATTTCATCGTAGCGACAACGAAGATGCCCCCAGATTTTAAAAAGACTATTTGCCAATATACTTTACTGTGTTATAAGTACTACCTGGTGTATAACCGACTGCTATATTCCATTTAGTTGTAGACTGTGTAGAAACAGCTATACAAGTTCGTACATTGTTAGCACGATTTTGCATTGCAGCTGTCATAACACACCAAGCACCCTTTTCATTTTCACCACCGTCTGCATTCCATGACTTAACCAAGTTTGCATCATAGTACGCAACTCGAATACCATCATAGGCATTAGTCTTTGCCATGTAGGAAATATATGGTACTGAACCATTTAGAGTAAGATCTGCCAAAGCTCCGTAATCGTCAACTTTAACACTTTTATCAAAGGTATAAGCACTTACACTAGCACCGGTATTTTTATTATTCGACTTAACATAGCACAATTGACCCTTTGTATTTCGGAATGCAATATGCAAGTAACCGCTACTGTCAAACTTAGCTGTAAAGTAATCGGCAGCAAAACTGGCATTTATATCATCATCAGCAAGTACTTTTTGTACATGCCAATCACTTGCAGACATTGGATTAGCATTACTTGCTCTTGCAAGACGCAATGTACCACTGTCAACATCAGCATAAACAACTACAGGTCGCTTTTTAGTATCCAAGGCTATTGCAGAATATTCTGAAGTACCGCTAGTTCTGGACACGGCTGTTTCAAAATTAGCATTAGGTAGAACAAAAGAATCTACAGTTTTAGGTCTTTTTAAGATTAACTTATAATACCGATTTTTATTGTTAGACCAACTAGATGATTTACTTTCAAATTTAATTTGTTTACCTGAAACTTCTATAATATCATAAGGTCCATAACTTGTCGAAGAACTAGTTGTACCTGAAATACTTATCTTATAAAATCTTCTATCATATACCAAGTTTTTCTTAAGAGTTATGCTACCAACAGTACTGTCGAACGACATTTCAACCCTTCCTGTTTCAACAACTTTCTCTGTATAATAGCTAGTTACTATTTGATCATCAGCATCAGAACCACCATCAAGATTTACCCACCGTGTTTCGTGGCTTGAATCACCTTCATTATTACTTTGCCTATTAGAATACTTAATTGAGTGGCTTAGTGTATCATAATAACATATATGAATTCTGTCTGTATCTGAAACACCCTTTCTTGCTACACGGAAATTTTTAAACTGCTGCAACTGTCTATCATGATAGAACAATTCAAATCTATGTATCTTATACGATCCTCTACCTGCATCAAGAGAAGCAGCATTCTTATCATAACAATATATACCGCCGGCATCACCCACAGTAGTATTCCAGTCATAGCTATGTCCTCCGTGATAATTTGCAGAATATAATACATCTATTGTATCTACTCCTGCTACACAAATTGCTGTCTCTTCAGTTGGATCATAACCATGAAATACTTCACTGGCTTTAGTACTACCTAGTTTTGAATAATAAACACTAGCCTTCGAATAATTACTAAACGAAGCAAAAAGACTATCATCACTACCCTTTGCCATTGCAGGGTACATTGGGTTTGCACTACCAGGGAAGCTTTCATTATCTTTCCAAACATCGATTGCAATATCATCAGTCCAGTACTTGCTTTCTTCATTGTTTTTAACAACTTGTTGGTTATATGGTTTGCTATTGTTTGTGCTATTATTTATAGCTATAACACCATTAGCCGTAATTGTTATCTTACCAGATTTTGCTGTACCAAGCAATGTAAAGTTTGTTGTTGTATCCGTAGATTTACCAACACTAGCCTTTACAGTACCATTAAGGTTAAAGCCTTCAATAGTTACTGAATCACCACGAAGCAAGCTGTAAGCACCTGATGTTGAACGATGTGTATTGTATTTATCTGCTCGTTTTAATGCTGTAACATAAGGAACTATCTTTATATCTCGTTTAGGCATATTATATACAGGAGAAGTACTTGAATATGCTATTGAATATAGATAATAATCAACTATCTTAGTATCAACCAAAACACCTTTCCATTCAACAGTTTTACCGTCATCAGAAATTTTGCTAATTGAACATAAGTAAGATTTATCACCATCAACAAGTCGGATAAATTGTCCCACTTTAGCCTTTCCTACATCATCAGAATTTAGCTCTAGGCTCTGAGTACTTTCACGCTCTCCGTCAGAATTTGCTACGGCCTTTTTAGCTACTGTCATTTTACCACTTGCAATATCTGCACTACTTGGATTAGTAGCACCGGCAGTAGGAGCTGTAGCACTTATTTTTATTTCTTTAGCACTTGTTGCAGGATCAGGAGTGTTCCAAACATATTCCCAAGTAACCCAGTGTCCGTTATTATCAAGTCTAGCATCTTTAACTCGAAGCAAGCTCTTTTCACTACCATTAGCTACCGACTTCCATTTACCATTTGTGTAATTAGCAGAGAAAGTATTGTTTCCAGAATTCTTTGGTACTGTAAGAGTTAAACTTTGCAATCTGGAAGAATGGTAAGCTGTACCTCTAAGTACTATTCTACCTGAAACTTGAGACTTTCCAGTATCATCAGCAGTTTCTTCTATTTCAATATGACCTGTTTTTCTGCCATCAGCATAATGAGTATCATTTTCATCTATTTTGCTATCTCCATTTGTATCAGCAATAGCAAATGTTGAAGCAACACTATTACTATCTTCATCATTCCAATAGAATGGTAGTATTGTAACTTGAGGATTATTTTTATCAACAGTATTTACTTTTAAGTCAACAATTAATTCAAGTTTTCTATTTGTGTCATCTGTTATTGTATCAGTTAAGACTACACAAAGTTTTTTATTACCTTGACCAATTGCTGTAAAGTCACTAGTATCAAAACTTATAACACCATCTGAGCTAAGTTTATCAGTATCCTCACCACCTTTTATCTTAGTTCTTGTACCGTCACTTTCAATTTTGTAAACAGTGTATTTAATATTTTCATAATTTCCACTTGCATAATCAGAGCCGGTAAATGCATTACCACTTAATTCAAACTTAATTGCAGATTTAGCAGAATTAGTAAAGGTAAATGACTTGCTTAGGTCTGATTCTTGTATGTAGTTATTATCATTTCCTTTTTTCTTGTAATAAGACTCATCTCCGCCAAGTCCAACAATTTCATTTGAGTCAGTATTAAACTCAGTATCCGCATTTAAGTCAGTTTCAAAGGAAACATTAGCAATTTTCAACGGATGATTTCTAAGATATACACTCTCACTTATTTCACTACTGTTCTTCGCATTATCTTTAACTATTAATTTAAGACTAGCGTTACCATCTTTAGCAGTGTTTGTTTCAAAAGTTTTCTGGAATAAGGAGAAACCACCTAACTTGGAATACAAGTCTGTCGTATTTCCTGTTAGCTCTGTAGGTGTAGACTTTGAGTCAGTAAGATCAAACTTAACTGAGCTTACACCAGTTCCCTTATCATAAGTTATACCTTCAAGCTGATCACTAATTCTATCACAAATAAGATTATTCTTTCTATATAGTACATAAACAATATTCTGATTTATCGGAACATGCACCCCAGTTGTTGCCAATGGACTATATGTTATTTTTGCAAAAATCTTTTTCTCTGACTCATCATCAAAACTTGTTTTTACAATTGTTTTAACCTTAAAGGATTTAGCTGAAGTCAACTTGCCATCATCATCAAGAGCCTGCGCAAACACATACAAGTTATCTGTATTGATATCAGACGCATTTGGATCACTAGCTAAAGCCGCACCTGTTTCTCCATCACGCAATTTGTACTTAATATCTACAGCACTTTCTGAGCTAAATGAAGCTTTTGCAAAATCACCTGCGGGTTTACCAAATACTACCACAGGAACAGCAGTATCATAGACAAGATCAAACTGAGTAAAGTTGCTAATTTTATCGTCATCCTTATTATCAGTTATTGTTATTTTTATTGCAATTTTCTGATCAGGATCTTTAAGATTCTTTGCAAGGATTGGTAAACTCAAATGATAACCTTTTCTTCCGCTTTCATCTATCTCAGTGAAAATCTTTTGTCCACCAATCGTTATGTTTGTTATATTATCAGTTGCAGTATTTAAATCTACTAAGGTTTTTGAACCATCATAAACATAGGCATCTTTCCAACCCAAGGTATCTGAAACAATTTGAATTCTGCTTATACCTTTTTCACCTATAAAGTCCATTTCTAAAGTATCACCATCTTTTACCTCATAGCCAGAAATATAACCTTCGCCTGTAGCACTTGCAGCAGCACCTTTTTCTTTTATCTTAACATTTTGCAAAGTTGGTGCAGTTGAGTTCAATTCTATTTTTCTAACTTCGGTCCAAGGACCTTCATCTCCACGAGAATTTACACCTCTCAATCTATAATACAAGGTCTTTTCAGTAGCACCATTTAAGAACTTATCTGCTTCAATAACAAAATTCCAAGAATTAATTTTTGACTTTCTATATACAGTCTGACCATCCTTCCAGTCATAAGTTGAAGTTGTAGATCCGTCGTTCCATTCTGCACTAAATGAATTAGTAAAGGTTCCGTCACCATTTACTGCATTACTTTCTGAGAAACAAGCTTGTATAGCAGTTACACTACCTGCAATAGGATTATTTGTTTGTGCTGTTCCTGAGAATGAAACATTACCACCAAGAACTATAGTTCCACCTGCTCCATTATCAATAGGAGGTGTTAAAATATTAACTTTCGGAGTTCTACCATCTGCATCTACCATTATGTAAAATTTTTGTTCCTGTACATTTCCGGCTTCATCAGTAGCCTTAATAGTAATAGGAACTCTAAATACCTTTGGTTTAAGATCAGGTTTTGATGCATCATATTCATAGGCAGAGCCATCCGAATTATACATTTTATCTGCATATATAGGAGTTGGTTCAGTAATACTAGGATCAAGCTTACAGTATTCTGTTACATCTTCGAATATAACAGCCCAACCTGTTGCACCAGACATCTTAAATTCATCATCAGTATTTAATGCACTTCCATCTTTACCTATCTTACAAGCATAATCACAGTCAGCATAAGGATAAGTTATTTTTCCACCACCAGCAACATCATATTCTACGCCCATTACCTTAGCATCACTTGTTGGAAGAAGACCAGAACCACCATCATCATCAATCTTACCTTGTATAGTAATATTAGACAATGCTAGATATTCATTTTTAGCCCAATCTTTTGTAGCCTTATTTGCAAGAATTTCTGCAGCTGTTGGCGACGAAGGATCTGCATAATGATAAACAGAAGCTGTTGCCTCAGGGTTCAAAATACTTATACCAGGATTCTTATAGTCCTTTTTAAGAATAAAGCTATATGTTTCTGACTTATTACCTACCTTATCAACAGCAACAAGTTTTACATCATAATTTTTTTCATCTAAACTAGCAATAACACTGTCAGGTATACTTATTTTATATTTTCCAGCAGTCTTATCAACTACACTTGCATCAGTATAAGATTCACCATTTAGTGTTACCGTTACAATCTTTGTAGGATCATCATCAAATCCTGAATTTTTATCAGCACCATCTGTATCATCAGTTACAGTGTATTCAATAACCAGGTCTTTAGCCTTTCCTATTGAAGTAAGACTTCCTGTTGGTGAAGTTCTTTCAAGACTAGGCTTACTGATATCTAATTTAACAATATTTTTAACATCAGTATCACTTGAAGTATTACCAGCTCTATCAGTAGCTCGATAGTAAATTGTATTTTCACCTTTTTCAAGATCTACATAAGCCTTGTAATGATTATCATCTTGATCAAATGTCAATGCTGTCCAATCACCACTTTCACCAACACGGCATTCAACTAAGTTCACACCAGTTTCAAAGCCATCTTTTGGCACATCATTTGCTTCAACACTTACTTGATATGTTTGTTTTGTCTGCCACTCTACAGTTGAAGGCGCTGTTACAGCAGGCTTTTCAGTATCCAAGTCAATCTTACATTCTTTCATTATTGGCTTGTTAGCCTTATCTATTGCAGTAAGATGTAATACATATTCACCATCGCCTGCAAACGGATCTTTTGTAACATTAACAGTAAATTCATCTGTAGTTCCCGAATTAGGAGGAATAGCAGTGAATGCTGTAGCACCATCTTTTTTAATTTCAAGCTTTATAGTCTCAATACCGTTACTGTCTGTTGCTATAGCTTTTACATCAAAATTAGCATTAACACGAAGTTCATTTCTTTCGATATAATCAATTTCACCAGCTTTCTTCAATTTTAGTTCAAGATCGGGAAGTTCCTTATCGTAGAATACTGTGATTTTATTTTCTGCAGCATGATTTCCTACGCCATCATCAATAGTAAACCAAACTTGATACTTGCCTTCATCTCCAAGATCAGCATCCTCATCTAAGTCATAATAATATACGCCATCAGAATCAATAGCAAGAGTTCTTATTTCTTCAGTACCACCTACTTTTTGAATATGAACCTTTGCAGTATCATTTTTTACACCTGAAATATCAGAGAATGCAACTTTAAGCTTATCACCATCATGAAGTTCCACACCCGCTGCAGGATATACAGGTGTAACAGTAGGAGCTTTTTTATCAATAACGACAATAGTTTTTACTTTTTCGCCATTACCACTTAATTCAAAAATGTATCTACCATCTTCTGCTGTGCTCTTTGGTGTAAATTCAATTTCATAGAGTTCCTTTGCAACCATACCTGTAATTGTACCATTAGTAACAGTATCGCTCTTTACCGACGAATCAGAGATAGAGACATAGGTTCCTCCAGCATTCTTCTTTTTATAAACTATACTCTCAAATACTGAATCCAATGCAACAAGAACATCTTTATTAGCCGCATCCTTCTTGCTAACAGTCAGTGTAAGAGGGGGCGCAGTAGAGCCTTGCACAGAACTTTCAGGTTGGATTTTAAATGTAGACTTTGCATGCAATACATCATCAATTACAATGAAGTCATCATCTGCTACTGAGTTCATGATAAGTGTAAGCTTTGTAGGTACAACATTAATCACCACTGTCCACTCTGATTTTTTATCAAAATAATCAGTAACTATTATTTTTATAGTAGATTTACCAAGACCTATACTACCAGATCCGTCTACACTATAATCATTTTTAGTACTAGAATCAGCCTTATCATAAGCATAAGAGGCATTTATTTTCTTAACAAGGTTCCAATCTGAACCATTTTTTTTCTTAACCGTAATATTTTTCACACCACTACCAGTGTCAACAAAAGTACCCAGCAACTCTATAACTTCTGAACCTACAGTAAGTACATCATTATCTCCATCACCATCGTCATTTGCATTATTCACAAGTAATGAAGGATCAGAACTTGACGGTGCTAAAGCAAAACCTGCAATTTTAAGACCTTTAAAAGTAGGTTTGTTTGTATCAACAACAACTTTTAACTTTAAAATATCTTCGTAATCAGCTTTATCTATAACCTTAACAGGAATCAAATGCTCACCCTCAGTAAGTGTTATAGCTTTTGTAAATTCATATTCGTCAGCAGTACCAGCAACCTTAGTAGGCGTAACAGCTAAACCATTAACAAACAGTTGCTTAATTCCATGAGACTCCTTTATACGACCTGTTATATTAACATTTTGATTATCTTCTTCTATTCCAACTTTCTCAGTTTTACTTGGTTCAAGGTCATTTATATTTAAAATCTTAGGTGCAGCTTTATCATATATAAATGTTTTGTTCTTATCACCAGAAGTATTTCCCAATTTATCTTTGATATCAGAAAAATCTATTCTATACTTACCTTCTTCTGTAGGGAGTCCGCTTAAATTCCAATCACCCGATTCCTCAATATATTTAAAGCTAACACCAGAAATTACTTCAGGACTTGCAGGAGCTTCTTTTATACGACTAAATTTAACCTTTAATTTTGACTTATCAAAACCAGATTGATTATCAGACACCTGTCCCTTAACTTCAGGCATTGAACTAACTTTATTAAGTATTTGTTCTATTCTAAATGTAGGTCCTGTAGTATCTTTTATAACTCTATATTTTTCAATAGTATCTCCAACTAAACCAGTAGCTGTAAGCTTAATATTATAAGGACCATCTTTTTCTACAGCAGGAGAGCCTTTAACAAAGTTTGCCAAAGGTATTTCAAGAGTTTTAGTTCCTTCTGTATTACTTGCACCTGTTGTTATATCTTCATCGAATACATAAGATCCAACTTCTACCTTCAAGTGAATGTGAGTTGTTGAGCCTGTATTATCACTATCTTTGACATTAACTTCTAATTTAAGTGGGGATTTAAAACAATCGCCCACATCATTGATAGATGTAATGCAATTATCAAGATATTTAAGTGTAACTACAGGTTTATTACCTGATTTCGGAATAAAGAATCCATATACAATACTCTCTTCTCCAGATACATTTTGTCTATCAGGAAGGAATGTATTACCGTCTTTATCTTTACCTGCCACCATAAGAACATAAGCTTCATTAGCATTAAATTTATCATCACTTAAATTTAGAGTATAACTTGGACTTGCACCAGCACCACCATCTTCTGGATCGATTTCAATTAATTCTACATTCTTTGCTGCAGAAGCACCCGTAGGTGTATATGTATGCGAACACAAGTCTGTTCTATTGGTTTCTTCATTTATATCAAAATTAGTATGATTAGCATAATGGCCATCAAGGAAAGCCCATTTATAATCTTGTAAAGGCATAAAAAAGAATTTAAAGCCATTTGCCTTATCCAACGGTGTTTGTCCATAATTTGGACTAAGCTTTACAAGTATTTTACTTTTTAAAGCCCTTTTATCATCAGCAAAAGGAACTTTCTCAGGGTCTGTAGCATACTCAGTAAGCTGTTCGTTTAATTTCGTTTTTGTTAAAGGTGTCGAACCCATTATACTAAACTTTGGCTCTAAAGAAGGGTTCAAAGCAAAATAACCAATATTTTTATTATCTTTGTATGTATCGTAATGCTCAACTTTAAATGGTTCAGTATCTGTATACACACCAGTTTCTAAAGCGTTTATAATCTTATTTTTATCAGCTTCGTTACCAGAAAAAGAACCATTAAACATTTTATAAACATCAGATGCAGGATATTTAGAAAATACTAAGTTATAAAGAGGATCTCTTAAATAATAAACAGTAGTCTTATTACCATCATTAGGATTGCCATCTGTATCAGGGCTATTATATTCTTTTGCTCTATCAAAAAGTTCTATGTTTAAGTAGAATTCTTGATTTTCTTTTGTAGGAATATCTTTTGCAGGACTTCCTCCAGTTGTATAATAATATATTTCTTTATAAAATCTTTTATGAACTGCTGTTTTAGCACCATAAAAACTATCAATTTTTAGACTTATACTTGAAGGAACATTTTCTTCCCAATATTCAGCAGTTTTTGAACCACTCTTATTTCGACCATAAACCCGCATTTTTGATAAGGTTGGAGTCGAATCCGCACATTCACCAATGATTTTAAATGTATTACCAAAAACATCCGCCTTAGGTTTGTTTTCAGGAGTATATGGAGTGGCTGGATTTGGAATTATTAAGGAACTTGGTCTATCCAATACCAAAATAGGAGGTGTATTATCAATAGCGAAAGCTGTTTTTATACTTGTTTTTTTACCCGATGCGTCAGTAGCTGTTATTTCTACTTCATAATTACCATCTTTTAAAGGAAATTTTCCTTCAGAATTTTTTCGATTTAAGACTATCGACCATTTATTTGCCGATTCATTAATACTTGCATTCTTTAAAGGAATCATCCCCATCGCTTTTGAATAGAGATGTACCGTTACCGAATTTAATTTAACATCATCACTACAAGATCCTTCAAGAGTGAAAGAGTTACGGATAATCGCCGTCATAGGAATTTTGTTTGTATCAACAGTAACTTCAGGACGGTTAATATCAACCGCATTACCTAATGCAATGTTGTTCTTACATGTAGAACCTGTAATTACAGCCAAAACTACAATTGCTAAAAAGAATAGTTTTCTTATTTTAATCATTTTTTTCATAAAGTCCTCCGAGACGGTTTTATTGGATTCTAACTTATTTATTAATTTACAGGAAAAGTGTGCGAGCATACTCCACCCGATTGATTATCGGCATGAAGTCATAAATAATTAATATAGTTATCTAAATTGTACGACTAAATATCTATTATGTCAAGTCTAAAAAAGCCCTTTCCCATAAAAAATAGGGAAAGGGCTTTCTGGGCAGCATAATTTTTTTTAAATTATACTGCCACACTTTTTATTCTATAACTTTAAAATTATTTCTTTTGAGCCGTCTCGCCTTTGCCATTTTTCAAAATATAGGCTAAAACAGGATGACTCGTTCCATTGCCATACACAGTTCCGCTAATTGTACCAGAACTACTACTTGTATTGGTACTATTTGTTAGTTTTCCGTTGCTAGTATTTTTCCAAACACCAACATTAACCCTACTTCGTATAGTTCTTTTTGCTGTAGGCACATAGCTTATTTCCCACTTACCTGTCATTTTTTCTTCGGAGTTTACTCCTTCTGGTGTATTCTCAAAACCACTGTCAGGTTCAAGAAGATAGGCTAATTTAGGTTTAGCCGCAAAGTCAGCATAATATCCGATGTAAGGAATTGGATTTCCTTTTGCAGATATAGCAACATCAAGTGTAATATTACTACCAACAATACCGTAAGAATCTACAGTACAAGTATTAGTGTTTTTATCAAAAGCTCCATTATAAGTTTTCAAATATGCATATTTAAGGTCAGCTTTTACACCGTCATAAGCTACTATATGAACACCCTTCGCATAGTCAACAACAATTTTACAATACTCACCTGCACCTTCAAAAATAGTCTTAGGAGTAGCCCAATATTGAGTTGTTCCATTATGTGCTTGATCAGCATCATTATCATTTGCAGGATTTACCTTATATGAATACAGCAAGTCATTACCATCATACCAAACAGCTAGCACAACATCAGTTGCTTGTCCACCACCACTAATAGCAGCCAATGAAACAAATTCCCCAGCCTTGTTTCCAGTTGAGCCGCCAGCCAAAATACTGTATTTTGCTACAGGTGTTACAACTGGAGCTCTTGCCACAGAATCTCCAGTCATCTGTGTTTCATGTCTAAATCTTATTTGATCATGCAAACTGTCATAATATGCAAGATAAACGCCATTCTTTGTTACAGCAAGACTAGGTGATTGTATTCTATTTTTATTCATATTATCAGCATGCGTACCAAGACTTTCTAATCTCCAACCACCAGAACCATCATAGCCACCATTTGTATCATCAGCAGAAGGACTCTTAGTATTACTAGGATAATATGTGAAAGGAGACGCACCTTTATCACCATGCCCACCATTTTTAGAGGCATTATCATAGTTAGTATCACGCGGTGAAGCTACAGCGTATGATGTATTTCCGTCAAGACTATATACAAAGTCTACATTGCCGTAATCATCCCAGTTTTTTTGCCATTGTATATAACTATTGCTATTACCATTTGGCATACTAAATAGATTTGAACCATTGGCAAAAGCAAAACCTATCATCGAATTACTTGGGTTTATCTTCATTACTAAGTCTGAAACTTTTGAATTTGAAGGTTTAACAGCTTCAGAATTAAACTGCCAAACATCGATTTCGGTATCATCAGTTAAGATATCATTGTTGCGATCATTTGGTCTTTGGTTATACGGCTTAGTATTGTTACTAAGGTTATTGATTGATTCAATAGAACCAACCTTTACAACAAACTTACCCGAACTTGCAGCGTTAGCAATTTCTACTGCACTTGCAGAACCACTTAGCGGTGTACCATTCAATTCAAATGTAGGACTTGAACCAAAGTTAAAACCCTCAACCTTTATTTCTTCATTTTCTCTTACAGGATAATGTCCAAGAGCAGTTCTACTGTAAACTGAAGGTTCTGAGCCACTTGATAGAGCTGTAGTAATTTTATTTATATACGGCACAACATTAACGCTAATTTGCGTCTTATTTGCACTGTACGCATATAAAGTTGCATTCGTTACTCCTGTTGGCACTTCATTTTCCAGTGTTGCTTTATTTCCATTAAGCTTGATAATTCGAGTTTGATATAATTCTTCACCCTTTGCAAAACTAACAAACTGACCACACTTTGCATCTGCAAAGATAGCATCTTCTGCTGTTTTTTTGTTTGTGCGAGTTACAATTGCAGTTGCTATTTCTGTAGAACTCAACGAAGTATCAGCAGCACAAGGATTCGTGCCGTCCGATGCAGTAATGATTATGTTCTTAGCTTTACCAACAGTGGCATTTTCAGTATTCCAGTCAAGTGTCCATTTTAAATAAGCACCAGTATAATCTAAACTGATTTCTTCCACTGTCAATTCAGCACCATCAGAACTCATGTTTTTATCAGAAGTCCATGTGCTACCACTTCTGCTTGCGGTAACTGTTAGCCCCGTAGTATTCGGAACTGCCGCAGTAATGGTATCAACTTTAATGTTGTCATATACAAAGCCGCTTATGCGAACCTTTCCTGAAAGAGAAGAGCCTGTATAACCTGCTATATTTGCTATTTCAATATGTCCGTTATCCTTACTGTTTTGATACAGAGAGTTATCAGCATCACTATTCCAATGGAACGGCAATATTACAAGCGCAGGAGCTTTTTCATCATTAGCATCAAAGATTGTTGTAATATCAATATCAGCGTATGTAGTTCCCTCTTCTGTTGTATCGCCGACAGTTAAACCGTGAGCACTATCCCATAGTTCAAGTTTTATTTTTGTTGTGCCATTAGCAGGAGAATTGTGCAAGGCGACCAATAATTCTTGTGTCAACGGAATTTCAGCCTTATTGGATGTAATAGTCAAGTCAACAAAGCCATCATGTCCTGCACTTTGAGCATAAGCATTTGCACTTGTCGAAATAACTGTTCCGTCAGCTTTCTTCAATCTGTAACGGATCTGTCCTTCACCAATATTAGCGCCATCAAATTCTAACTTAATTTTAGAATCAGTTAAGCTCTTAAATGCAAAGTTTTCAGTTGTAAGACTTCCACTCTGATTTTTAAAACTATTATGAGAGCTTGTAAATGTTGCTGTAGGATCTGACTCCGATGGAGATGTTGTATTATTTGTTATAAGAGCTGCTGAACCTATTTTTGTTGCAAGCTGAACTTTTGTCAGTTTAAAATACTTATTTCTCACTACAACAGGAACAGTTTTTGAATACTCATTACCACTTTCATCCTTCACTATGTAATGCAATTCACCCTTACCGTCTGATAATGATGAAATATCCAAATTGGTAGACCAGCAATATTGACTTCCAAGTTCACGAGTAATTCTATTTGTAGAACTTGTTAATGTACTTGTAACATGAGTTGTAGAATGACCATTCACGCTAATCCAAGCCTCAACACTCTCAACTCCAGAACCAGAATCACTTGCAACGCCATACGCATTCCAATTAGCAGCGCCATCTGCACTTACAAGAGTATTCTGTTCATATAGAATGTATTCGTATGTGTTTTCAGTTTTACCACTCGGAAGTGTAATAGCTGGTGTAAAGCTAATCGTATTTCCACTTATTCCATTTATAGAAACAGTAGTATCTTTTATAAGCAGTTTTTTACCTGCATAGTCAGAACCAAGCTTACTAGCAAGATTTGAATCACTTATTTCATTTGCTCTAAATAAACCATAGGCTGCATACAGCTTTGTACCGACATCGCCAACAGGCGGTGTTTTATCAAATTTAAAGTGAAACTCTTTTTGAGTAAACAACTCATCCGTTGTATCTTCTGTAATTTTCACTGAAACCTTAAATTCACTCTTATTTTTAGCGTCTTGTGTAAGATTGCTCAGTGTTAACGGAAGCTGCAATTTATAATTTTTACTGCTTGATCCGCCAGAAGGGGCATGATCCGTATCTTCAACAATCCAGTTATTTGCTTTGGCTTGAGCAAGTGTAAATGTTCCACCATTTTCCAAATCACCCGAAATTTCCAGACTCTTTATACCTGATGCATCATGCAGGGAGCCAGTTAATTTTGCACCGTCTTTTATCCACATATAAGGAAGATAATTTTTCTGTTCAGCAGGGCTTGTATATGCTATCTTAATCGGTATTTCACTACCTATCGTAGGAGAAGACTTATCAACTGTAATTTTTACTGGTGCCGTCCATTCACCCCAAGCATTATGAGTGTCATTGTGGCCTTTTACTCTAAACCATAAGTCCCATTTTTCAGCACTTGGACTTTCAAGTGACCAATACTGATGTGCAAGTTCGCCTGTAGGTAAAGGACTTGGTGCAGTACCTTTGTTCACAGCCATTCGCCATTGTTTCCCACCACTTGTATCGCTTCCTGTGACCAGCAAACCATTACCACCATTCCACCAGTTATGAGAATTAATATCACAATTTGAGCTATCAAAACTTGATGTTTTTGAGAACTGAATATATACTTCACCAATGTCATCAGGAGTTCCGATACCAACAGTTCCTATACCTGCAACCTGAATACTACCACCAACAGTTGAATTACTTTCAGGTGAGAAAATTTGCATTACAGGTTTCTTTCCGTCAGGATTATAAAGTAGCGTAAATTTTTCTACAGCCTTATTTCCAACAGCATCTTCAGTAAGAATATAGAACGGAATATCCCAATAATTTGCAGTAGTAGTATTAGCAGTTCCGTAATTTTCAGGATGTGCTAATAGTGTTTCCAAATTACAGCTAAAGCTCCAGTTTGCAACAGAAGAAGAAGTCATATCCTGCCACGCAGTACTAGCTATATTGTTTATAGTAGGTGTAGCCGCTGTCTTTTCTACAAATACATACTTTGTAGCCGAGGACTTTACACCTGCT
>PDWI01005982.1_pt1 | contig 15481 bp, 15 predicted proteins | sample 1430891 | NCBI WGS metagenome assembly PDWI01 (sample SAMN01162508, study PRJNA174530) | Oral metagenome, whole genome shotgun sequencing project. | biome: Marine environment; feature: Marine mammal; material: Swab sample of the gingival sulcus; isolation source: swab sample of gingival sulcus... | reverse complement strand
TAGACGTGCAGCTACAATCATCCCTATAATCGCTGGTATGATCCAAGTATTTGGTTCAGCTTTAGTACTCTCAGTTCTTCAAGGACCTGAGCAAGTTATAGGTTGGATGGGTATGTTTGACTGGGCTACATTATGGATGGGAACTACTATCTTAACTAAGTATGTTGGTATTCTAGTACCAATTATTCTTATACCATTACTACTTATCATCCCACAACTTCAATACAAGAGATATAAGAAGACTTATTTCACAACTATGAGAGATGAGTAATTAATATGAAAGATTATACTTTAACAAAAGATCATGTTAAATTTGTAAACAGTGCAAAAGACTGGCAAGATGCTATTCGAATAAGTGCACAATCATTATTGGATGCGGGCTTTTATGCCCCATCCTATGTTGACGGAATGATTGATGTAGTATTAGAATATGGTCCTTATATAGTTATAGCTCCTAATATTGCAATGCCACATGCTAGACCTGAGGCAGGTGCGAAAAAGATTGGATACTCTATCACTAAATTCGCTGAGGATGTTTCCTTTGACGAAAAAGGTGAAGTTACAGCAAGACTATTTATTTGCCTTAGCTGTGTGGAGGCTAATAGTCATATTCAGATGATGCAGGAGATAGTGACGATATTGTCAGATCAAGAAAAGCACGATAATTTATTTAAAGCTACTACTGTAGAAGAAGTTTTAGATATATTTAAGTAATTAAAATAAGAAAAAGAAATAGGAGAAATAATGTCGAAAATTAGTGAAATAACAAGAGAAAGTTGGATTTTAAACACTTTTCCTGAATGGGGAACTTGGTTAAATGAAGAAATAGAAGCTGAAAAGGTAAAGCCTGGAACCTTTGCTATGTGGTGGCTTGCTAATACTGGTTATTGGATTAAGACTGAAAATGATACTAACCTTGTAATTGACCTTTGGTGTAAGACAGGTAAGAGAACTCATGGAAATGGAATTATGAAAGAAAGACATCAGCATATTAGAGCTTGTGGATGTAAGAAGGTACAGCCTAATAGAAGAGCTGTTCCAGTAGTAATTGACCCATTTGAAATGAAAACAATTGATGTTCTTCTAGCAACACATGACCATAGTGACCACATTGATGAGAACGTTGCTGCAGCTGTTTGTCAGCTTACAGATAACAGTGTTAAATTCGTTGGACCTAAGGCTTGTACAGATTTATGGAGAAGTTGGGGTGTTCCTGAAGAGAGACTCGTTACAGTTAGACCTGGGGATTCTTATCAGGTTAAGGATATAGAGATAGTTGCTGTAGAATCATTTGATAGAACTGAACTTGTAACTGTTCCATATGAAGTTGAATCATTAGCTGGAAATCCACCTGATATGTTTGAAAAAGCTGTAAACTATATTATTAAAACTCCTGCTGGAAGTGTATATCATGCAGGTGACTCTCACTATTCAAATATGTTTAATAAACATGGTAAAGAGCACAAAATTGATATTGCATTAGGTGCTTACGGAGAAAATCCTGTTGGTATGACAGATAAACTTACTGCAAATGGTATACTTAGAATGGCTGAATCATTAAACTGTGAAGTTGTTATGCCTATGCATCATGATATTTGGACTAATTTTAAGGCTGATCCTATGGAAATTATGACTCTTTGGGAAATGAAGAGACATAAACTTAAGTATAAGTTCAAGCCATATATTTGGGAAGTTGGCGGAAAATTTATTTATCCTGACAACAAGGACGATTTGCAGTATAATTATGATAGAGGCTTTGAAGATGCGTTTGAATATGAAACTGATTTGCCTTACTATTGGATATTATAATACGAAAAGGAGAATGATATGTTAAAGGTAATAGCAGCTTGTGGTAACGGAATGGGCTCAAGCATGATGATCAAAATGAAGATTGAAAAAGTTTTAAGAGAACTTGGTGTTGAACATGAGGTTTATCATGCAAGTGTAGGTCAGGCTAAAACAGAGGCAAAAGATTATGACTTAGTAATAGTTTCAGCTATGTTTGTTGAAGAGTTTGAGGGGCTTCCAAATACAAAAGTGGTAGGTCTTAGAAACTTGCTTTCAGAGGATGAAATTAGAGAAAAAGTTAGTGCAGTATTATAAGAAATAATTTAGTAGAGGCTTAGGAGGCAGTTTTCTTCCTAAGCCTTTATAAGGGTTTTGAGTATAAATAATAAAAATTAGAATGGAGAAAAAATGTACGATTTGAAAAAGAATCCTATTGGAATTTATGAAAAAGCCATACCCAATATGTATGATTGGGCGGATAAGATTAAAATAGCGAAAAAAGCAGGATTTGATTTTATAGAAATGTCAATAGATGAGTCTGATGTAAGACTTGATAGACTTTATTGGTCTAAAGAGCAAAGAACATATCTTAGAAATTTACTTTTTGAAAATGATTTTTATATTAATTCTATTTGCCTAAGTGGACACAGGAAGTTTCCTTTTGGTTCTAAGGATGAAAAAAAGAAAAAAAGAGCATATGAAATAATGGATAGAGCTATCGCTTTAGCGAGAGACTTAGGTGTTAGGAATATTCAATTAGCTGGTTACGATGTATATTATGAAGAGTCTGATAAAGAAACATTAAAAGCTTTTGTAGATGGACTTAAATACAGTGCAAATAAGGCTATGCAAGCAGGAGTTATGCTTTCTATAGAGATAATGGATACACCTCTATGTGGGACTATTTCGAGGACTTTAGAATTTGTAAAGCAAGTAGATAGCAAGTGGCTAAATATCTATCCTGACCTTGGAAATTTGAGCCAGTGGGCTGGAGACCCCGCTAGTGAGCTGGAACTCGGATTTAATTATATTGTGGGTATTCACCTTAAAGATACTAAGCCTGGTGTTTTTAAATGTGTTCCTTTTGGTGAAGGTACAGTAGATTTTGAAAATTTATTTAAAAAGATAGGGGAGCTAGATTACTATGGACCTTATTTAATAGAAATGTGGGCAGATAATGAGGTTTACAACGATGTAGATTCTGTAGTTAAGACGATAAGTGATGCAAAGCAGTGGTTAATTGAAAAGTCAGGTGGTGTACTATGTTAGAGAAAGTTGAAAAATTAAAGAAGGAAGTTTTTGAGGCGAATTTAGAACTAGTTAAACAAGGCCTCGTTATATATACATGGGGAAATGTAAGTGCTATCGATAGAGAGAGTGGATTAGTAGTTATTAAGCCAAGCGGTGTAGATTATGCTACCATGAAAGTTGAAGATATGGTAGTATTAAACTTAGATGGTGAAAAAATTGAGGGTGACTTAAATCCTTCATCGGACACACCAACACATTTGGAGTTATACAAGAATTTTGGAGATATAGCAGCTGTTGTACATACTCATTCCGAGTGGGCAACTTCATGGGCACAGGCTGGAAGAGATATTCCGTGTTATGGGACAACTCATTGTGATTATTTTTACGGAGATATTCCTTGTGCGAGAATGCTTACAGATAATGAGATTAAGAACGACTATGAACTAAATACAGGCAAAGTTATTGTAGAGACTTTAAACGAACGTAAGATAAAGGCGAGTGAGATTCCTGGAATACTAATTTTTAACCACGGGCCTTTTGCTTATGGAAAGAATGCAGCTGATGCTGTACACAATGCTAAAGTTATGGAAGAACTTGCGAAAATGGCTTTTAGAGCTGAAATTTTAAACCCTGAACTTAAGCCGGTTAAACAGACACTTCTCGATAAGCATTATTTAAGGAAACATGGAAAGAATGCGTATTACGGACAAGGAAAGTAAATGAGTAATAAAGAATTTCAATTGATGGTTGATATAGCGGTTGATTATTATTTAAAGGGAAAAACACAGAATGAAATAGCAAAAGACCATTATATTTCTAGACCAAAGGTAAGTAGAGTTTTAAAAAAAGCAAGAGAAAATGGAATAGTAGAAATAAAAATAAACTATGACAACGGTAATTTTAATAAATTGCAACGAGATGTCAAGCGATTATTTAATGTAAAAAATGTTTACATAGTTCCTACCTTAGCCACCTATGATGAGACTTTAGAGGAAGTTTGCAAGAAAGCTGCTGAAAAGTTAAATTCAAGCATTAAAGATGGTATGACAATAGGAGTTTCTTGGGGTCGTGGGCTTAGAACTACTGTTAAATATATTAAGCAAAAAAATTATGAAAGTGTAAATATAGTAGAACTATTTGGCACCTTAGACTATCATACAGATTTTAATGCTATAACAAATGCCAGCACAGAGCTTTCTGATAAGCTGGGAGCTAGGCTTTATCCGCTTCCGGCACCGATTTATATTAATGACAAGCGTGCAAGAGATACTATTAAAAGGACGCCTTTGGTAGCTAGTACCCTTAAAAAAATAGATGATGTAGATGTTTTAGTTACTTCTTTGGGAGCTGTTTCTTCTAGTGGTAAGTCTGTACTTTGGGATAGTTACCCTAACAGTGAAATAAAAAGTCAAGTTCAAGAAAACTCAGGTGTAGGATTTATTTTAGCACACTTTTTTAACATTGATGGAGAATTTTTAGATCTCTCTTGTAATCAAGAACTGATTGGAATTACTAGACAACAAATTAATCAAAAACCTATTTTCTTGCTATGTGCAGGAGTCAAAAAGGCTAAGGCGCTTTATGGTGCACTTAGAGGAAGAATGATAGATACACTAGTTTGTGATGAGGAAATATTAAAGAAAGTCCTTGACTACAATGATATTTATTATTCAATCGAACGTGATGGGTATTAAATGAAAAATAAACGTATTAGTTTTTACTTAAATTAATGCGTTTTTTTATTACTAAAAACTCTATATTTATGATATAGTAAGGATATACAGCGAGAAGTTATTCATCCCATTTTGGGAAGCCGACATCCATTCGAAATCCAATGTGCTGAGAAGGCGAGATAAAGACAAATGCCATAAAAAAGCTAGAGATATGAAATCCGATATGCCCTACAGTATAGATAGAGGTAGTTGTCTGAGGAAGATAAGAGATAGAATCATATCGGATTTCCACATAACAAAAGCTATAAAGTAAGAAAAGCTATAGAGATGTTTAAATCCCACATTAATAGCACATAAATATAAGTATAGCTAAAAACAACGTAGTAACTATTGGGAATGTCGGATTTCTGTTTATACTTTATGATAAGGTAGCAAGTTTTATTTTTTATAGGAGTTTTTTATGCGTAAAGGTAAATTAAATAAAATTTCAGATGTTGAGGGAGTAAGTGTTGGTCATGTAACTATTGATAAGGGTGATATTCAAACGGGTATAACTGTTATAAAACCTGCTGATGATAGTATTTTTTTAAATAAAATAAAGGCTGGAGTCAGTGTTATAAATGGTTTTGGAAAGACAATTGGTCTAATGCAGATGGAGGAAATTGGTCTTTTAGAAAGTCAAATAGCACTTACTAATACTCTTTCAGTTGGACGTGTTAGTGATTTTATGATTAGTCATATAATTGATGAATGTAAGTATGAAAAGGAATTGCCGAGCTCTATATGTACGGTTGTTGCTGAATGCAACGATGGAAGAATAAACGATATTAGGAATAGAACTTTAAGCAAATCCGATTTTGATGAGGCTTTTAATAATTCGTGTAAAGACTTTGAACTTGGATCTGTTGGTGCTGGTCGTGGAATGGTAGCTTATGGTCTAAAGGCCGGTATCGGCTCTTCTTCTAGAATCGTGAACTATGGAAACAAAGAATATACAGTTGGAGTCATAGTTAATGCTAACCATGGTAAAATAGAGCAACTTTGCATCGATGGTGAGAAGATAGGCAAGACTTTAGCCAAGAAATTAAAAAAGGATGAAGAGCTTGAGCAAGGTTCGATTATAGTTGTTTTAGCAACAGATGCACCACTTGATAGCAAGAGTCTTAAAAGACTTGCAACAAGAGCTGCTGCTGGAATTGCAAGAACTGGTAGCGAGTTTGGAAACGGTAGTGGTGATATTGTAATAGCCTTTTCCACTAAAAATAGAGTAAAACATTGTTTCGAAAAATCCGAGGTAAAACACGGACTGAAACAAGAGTTTTTGGCATATAATGACTTAGATGATTTATTTTCAGCCTGTGTAGAAGCTGTAGAAGAAGCGATTTATTCGTCATTAAAATCAGCAAAAAGAGTAGGGAAAAAATTTTATACGTTAAATGAGTTGACCTGAAAAGTGAATAAATCGAGTCATTGATTTTTTCGAGAATTTCGTTTGTAATTAATGAAAACTGTTTAGCCCGAACTATGCGAAATCCGACATTCTAGGCAGATAGTAAAAAGATTTTGTCTTATATAAACTACTGTGTGAATAATGTCGGATTTCTTCATTTCTTTAAGTTTCCAAAGACTTCTGTGTAGCTATATATCCGACCCCATTCTATTTCTTGTCCCTTATTTCACTCTAATTTGAATTTAATATTTTTTTAATAAAATAGCTCTTGACAAAGGGCTATTTTGATTGTAATATATCTGTATTAGCACTCCACTAAACTGAGTGCTAACGAAACAAATCAAGCACTTTAGGTATGGTTATGGAATTAGATGAAAGAAAAGTTAAGATATTAGAGGCCATTATTTCTAATTATTTAGCTACAGCTGAACCAGTAGGTTCAAGGACGATTTCTAAAAACTATGATTTGGGGATTTCGCCAGCGACAATTAGAAATGAAATGAGTGATTTAGAAGACTTAGGCTTTATAGTTCAACCGCACACTTCTGCAGGTAGAATTCCATCTGACAAAGGATACAGGCTGTATGTCGATATGCTGATGAATGAAGAAAAATTACAGATGGTTAAGCTAGAGCAAGTTAGTTCGCTGATAGCTTCTGCTAATAGAATAGAAAATCTTTTAATGGAAATAGCGAATGTCCTAGCTGAGAAAACACACCTTACAGCTGTGGTATCGAAGCCACGTTACGAAAGAAGTTCTGTTAAAAAACTTTCTCTAATTCTAGTAGATAGAAGAAAGGTTTTGGCGGTAATAGTAACTGAAGGAAACATTACTAGCAACTTTATTTTCGATATTGAGCATGACATTAGAAAGAGACAGTTAGATGCGATAGCGGTTTTACTTAACGAAAAACTTTGTGGTTTAGAAGTGGAACAGATTAATCTTCCGTTAATAGAGGATTTGAAATCCATAGTCGGTAAACATGAAGAAGTTGTAAACAAGGTGCTTGAGGCCATTTTCAAATCAGTCAAAAACCGAGAAGGTACGGATATTTATACCAGCGGAACAATAAATGTCCTAAAGAAACCAGAATTTAGAGATTTTGAGAAAGCTAGTAGCCTTATTGAAGCCTTTGAGAAGAAAGACAGTTTAAGGGAGATGCTACTGAGTGCAGAATGCGACGATTCGGTTGGTAATCAGATAACTGTTAAGATAGGTTCTGAAAACGGTATAGAAGCCATGAAAGAATGTAGTTTGATTACTACTTCTTACCACATAAATGGCAAACCACTCGGAAAAATTGGAGTTATCGGCCCTAAAAGGATGGACTACGAAAACGTTATTAAGTCACTCAAGTGCTTAATTAAAGAGATAGAAAACAAGATGAATAGCACCTGAGGAAATAGAAAGGAAGAGTAATGGGAAAAAAGAAAGAAAAAGAAGACATTATCAAAGAAACTCCAGAGTCTGAAGAGATAAAAGCTGAAAGCGAATCTTTAGACGAAGAAAAAGTCCTTGATGAAAATGTTGAAGACAAAAAAGAAGAGGCAGACGAAGAACTTTTAAAGTTAAAGGATGCAGCCATTGCTAAGCTAAATGACCAGATTAAGAGAAATATGGCAGAATTTGATAACTTTAGAAAGAGAAGCACTAAAGAAAAGTCACAGATGTTTGAGCTTGGAGCTAGTGGAGTTGTAGAAAAGTTACTTCCAGTAATAGACAACTTTGAAAGAGCTATGAGCGCAGAGGGATGTGATGGAGACGACAACGGTTTTAGAAAGGGTATTGAGCTAATTTACAAACAGTTTTTAGATACTCTTGACCAATTAGATGTAAAAGAAATAGATGCACTACACAAACCATTTGATCCAAATCTGCATCATGCAGTTGCTCACGAGGTGAGTGATGAATACGATGAGAATATAGTTACAAATGTTATGCAAAAGGGTTATACATACAAGGACAAAGTAATCCGTTATAGTATGGTTAGTGTTGCAAATTAATAATAAAGGAGAAAAGAATTATGGGAAAAATAATAGGAATTGACTTAGGAACAACAAATTCATGTGTATCAGTTATGGAAGGTGGAAAGCCAGTAGTAATTACAAATCAACAAGGTGCAAGAACAACACCATCAATCGTGGCTTTCACAAAGAACGATGAAAGATTAGTAGGGGAGCAAGCTAAAAGACAAGCGATTACAAACCCTGACAAAACTATCCTTTCAATCAAAAGAGAAATGGGAACAAACTTCAAAGTAGATATAGATGGTAAAAAATATTCTCCACAAGAGATTTCAGCAATGATTTTACAAAAATTAAAGAAAGATGCTGAAGAGTACCTAGGAGAAAGTGTTACAGAGGCAGTTATTACTGTTCCTGCATACTTCAATGACAGCCAAAGACAAGCGACTAAAGATGCTGGTAAGATTGCTGGATTAGAAGTTAAGCGTATCATCAACGAGCCAACAGCAGCAGCACTTGCTTATGGACTTGATAATGAGAACGAGCAAGTTATTATGGTATACGACCTTGGTGGAGGAACATTCGACGTATCAATTATTGAAATCGGTGACGGTGTATTAGAAGTTCTTGCAACTAGCGGAAACAACCACCTAGGTGGAGATGACTTCGACAAGAGAGTAATTGACTACTTAGTAGGTGAATTTAAAAAGTCTGATGGAATTGACCTTTCAAGCGATAAAATGGCTATGCAACGTCTTAAAGAGGCAGCTGAGAAAGCTAAAATCGAGCTTAGTCAATCAACTACAGCTACTGTTAACCTTCCATTTATCACAGCCACTCAAGAAGGGCCAAAACACATGGATGTTACAATTACAAGAGCAAAGTTCGACGAGCTTACTAGCGACCTTGTAAAAGCTACAATAGGCCCTGTAAACCAAGCATTAAAAGACGCTGGAATCAAAGCTGCTGACTTAAATAAAGTATTATTAGTTGGTGGTTCGACTCGTATCCTTGCTGTTCAAGAAGCGGTTAAGAGCCTAACTGGTAAAGACGCTTTTAAAGGAATCAACCCTGATGAGTGTGTTGCTATTGGTGCAGGTATCCAAGGTGGTAAACTTGGTGGAGAGGCTGGAGCTGGTGACATCTTACTTCTAGACGTTACACCACTTAGTCTTGGTATTGAGACTCTTGGTGGAGTTGCCACAAAACTTATCGAGAGAAACACTACTATTCCTACTAAGAAGAGCCAAATTTTCTCAACAGCTGAAGATAACCAACCAGCAGTTGATATTCACGTAGTACAAGGTGAAAGAGAATTTGCTAGAGATAATAAAACTCTTGGTAGATTTAAACTTGATGGTATACCAGCAGCAAGACGTGGAGTGCCACAAATTGAAGTTACATTTGATATTGATGCTAACGGTATCGTTAAAGTTTCAGCTAAAGACCTTGGAACTGGTAAAGAGCAAAACATTACAATCACTGCTAGTACAAACTTAAGTGATGCAGACATCGATAAAGCTGTTGAAGAGGCTGCTAAGTTTGAAGCTGAAGATAAAAAACGTAAAGAAAACATCGATACTAGAAACGAAGCTGAAGGGCTTACAGTTCAAGTTGAGCAATCAATCAAAGAGCTAGGTGAGAACTTAGATGCTAATGATAAAGCTACTTTAGAAGCTGAAAATCAAAAACTTAAAGATGTACTTGCTAAGTCAAAGATTGAAACTATGACAGATGCTGATGTTGCTGAAATTAAAGCAGCAAAAGAAAGCTTAACAAGTGTTTTCCAAGAGATTTCACAGAAATTGTATCAAGCTGCAAGTGCTGCGGGGCAAGCAACAGGAGCTGGACAAGACATGGGTGGAAATGCCGGTTCAAATCCAGAAGATGATGTGATTGATGCAGAATTTACTGAGAAGTAATAAGATATTATAGATGGCATTATCACGGGAACGTTCGTTTTGGGCGTTCCCGTAAGGTCGATTTAAGAAGAAGAGAAATATAAGCGAGGAATAAAATGGCAAACAAAAGAGACTACTATGAAGTTCTCGGAGTAGAAAAAAATGCTACAGATGCTGAGATAAAAAGAGCATATAGAAAACTGGCAAAAAAATACCATCCAGATATGAATGATGCTAGTAAAGAAAGTGAAGAGAAGTTCAAAGAAGCCACTGAGGCATATGAAGTTCTAAGCGACAAGCAAAAAAGAAGTACTTATGACCAATTTGGGCATGCAGCTTTTAATCAAGGTGGAGGGCAAGGTGGATTCTCTGCGGGCGGATTTACGGATATGGGCGACATTTTTGGTGATATATTTGGAGATATATTTGGAGGTGGATTTGGTGCTTCTAACCGTGGCAGAAGAAATGCACCAATGAAGGGCGCCAATGTCACTACTAGCATAAACATTACTTTTGAAGAGGCTGTTTTTGGTTGCGAAAAGGATATAGTTATTAATTCTTTAGAGCACTGCCATACCTGCGGTGGTAGTGGGGCTAAAGCTGGCACACATCCTGAAACTTGTAGCCATTGTAATGGTACTGGGCAAGTAACGGTTACTAGACAGACAATGTTAGGAGCTATGCGTTCTACATCAACTTGTAGTCACTGTAATGGTAGTGGTAAAATTATTAAGGATAAATGTAGTACTTGTAACGGAAGTGGTAGAGAAAGAAAGAAAAAGACAATTACTGTAAATATTCCAGCGGGAATAGATAATGGACAATCCATCAGATTAGGTGGTAAGGGTGAACCAGGTGTAAATGGTGGACCTTATGGAGATGTTATCTTGACAGTCGGTGTAAAAGCTCATGACAAATTCACTAGAGACGGATACGACATTTATTATACACTTCCTCTTAGTCCTGCTGAAGCTGCACTAGGTAAGGAAGTTGTAATTCCAACGATAGATGGAGAAGTCGAGTACAAGGTAGATGGTGGAACACAAACAGGAACTAAGTTTAGATTTAGAGGCAAGGGTGTTCCGCATTTGCAAAGTAGCAGATACAGGGGCGACCAATACGTTACAATAAAAGTAGTTACACCTAAAAAACTTAGTAAAAAAGAAAAAGAACTTTATGAAGAACTACTTAAACTCCAAGGCGGAAATGTTAGCGAAGTTTCGAGCAAGAAGAAGTGGTTTTGGGAGTAGTTATGGACTATAAGGTTTTGAGTATAAAAATAAAGACTAGGGCAGTAGATGCTTTAGTCTTTCGTTTAAGTGAAATAGATATTAATAGTGTAGAGATAATTGATAGCAAGGTGCTAGATGCTGATTTAGAGGGAACTTTTTCTTATCTAAGTGAGATTGAAAATAAGGTAGAAGAAGGCTATAGTGTTCTAAAGTGCTATTTTGAGCCTGAAACTGATGTTAAAAGCTATGTTCAAAAAATGAACGATATTACAAATGACTTGAAAAACTACTTTGAATTAGGTGAATATAGTGTTGATTGTGTAGAAGTTGAAGATGACTACTTAAATAACTGGAAACAGTACTACGAAGTTATAGAAACTGGAAATCTTGCTATAGTTCCAGAGTGGGAAGATTATTTTGGGGATAAAGAAGTGATTAAGATAGAACCTGCTTATGCCTTTGGCTCTGGAAGTCACGAAACTACACTTATTTGCCTAGAGCTTATGCAAGCTATGGACTTAAAAGGCAAATCTATCGTAGATGTGGGATGTGGAAGTGGAATACTTTCTATCGCTGCTCTTAAACTGGGGGCAAAGAAGGTAACAGCTATTGATATAGATGAACTTGCAATTAAATCTAGCACTCATAATTTTGAGTTAAACGATGTTTCTGATAAGATTAAATTAGTTTTGGGGAATCTCTTAGACCAAGTAGATGATGACTTTGATATAATCGTTTCGAATATAGTTATAAATGTCTTAAAGACCATGAAAGAAGACCTTAAAAAGAGGCTTAAAAAGGGCGGAACAATAATACTTTCAGGCATATTAGAAAGTCAAAGCGAAGATTTGATAAGAGAGTTTGGCGAGGATTTTACAATAATCGAGAGAAAATTTATGGGTGAGTGGCAAGGAGCTGTGCTTAAATATGAATAGATTTTTTGTGGATTCTCCACTTGAGAATGATAGATTTTTAGTGGATGGAGATAATTTCAAACATATTAATAATGTTCTTAGGATGCAAGTTGGTGAAAAGATTGAACTCTGTCAGTTTGGAGCTTGTTATCTTTGTGAAATTGAAAGCATTAATAAAAGGGACTTGATTGTTAAAGTACTAGAAAAATACGAGCACACAAATGAGTTAAAAAGCAAGATAAGGATTTTTCAGGGTCTACCTAAAAAAGATAAGATGGAGCTGGTTATCACCAAGTGTATTGAACTAGGGGTTGATGAAATTTTTCCTGTCGATATGGATAGAAGCATAGTTAAGTATGATAACAAAAAGAAGAAAAACAAGATGGCTAGGTGGTCAAAGCTCGCACTTTCTGCTTCTATGCAGAGCAAGAGAGATAAGATAGTAAGTGTAAATGAGCCTAAGACCTTAAAAAACTATGAAAATGCACTTAAGAATTGTGATTGCTTAATAGTTCTTTACGAGAACGACAGCGAATATGATAGCTTTAAAACATTTTTGTCAAGCATAGAAAAATATGATACAATTAATGTCGTTATAGGACCAGAAGGCGGAATTAGTGATGACGAGATTGATTATCTTATTTCGATAGGAGCTAAGACGATGTCTTTGGGTCGTAGAATACTTAGAACGGAAACTGCTGGACTAGCTTTTATGAGCTGTGCCTCTGTTTTCTTAGAGGATTAAAATGGAAATATATTTTGATAATGCAGCCACTACAAAACCGACTGATGAAGTAGTAAATGTAGTGGCTAAAACTATGATAAGTGAATATGGAAATCCTTCATCTGCCCATATTAAAGGCATGGAAGCTGAAAATGTTTTAAGCTCTGCTAGAAAAGACTTGGCGAAGCTAATTTCATCCAAAGAAGATGAAATAATTTTTACTTCTGGTGGTACGGAGAGCAATAATCTTGCTCTTAGTGGTTTTGCTTATAGAAATAGGAGAAGTGGAAATAAAATAATGCTTTCTCCTATAGAGCACCCATCAATGCTTTCACAAGTGGAACTATTAAAAGCTCACGGGTTTGAAATCTTTTTTACACCGCTTGATAAAAATGGACTAGTTGATTTAGAAGAGCTTGAAAAGATGATAGATGAAGAATTTATCTTGCTATCTGTGATGTACGTAAATAACGAGATTGGTATCAAGCAAAGTATAACTGAAATATCTAGGGTGGCAAAGGCTAAAAATCCTAATATCGTAGTTCATAGCGATATGGTGCAAGCCTTTGGTAAACTTAAAATAAACGTTAAAGAGCTAGGTATTGATATGCTGAGTATTAGTGGACATAAGTTTCATGGGCCAAGAGGAGTTGGTGCTCTTTATGTTAAAAAAGGTGTCAAGCTAGAAAGTCTTGTTAAAGGTAGTTCGCAACAATATGGACTCAGGGCAGGTACTGAAAATGTACCGGGAATTGCTGGAATGGTAGAGGCTGCTAAGCAAGTTTACAACGATTTTTCTGCAAAGCAAGAAAAGTTTAGAAAGTTAAAGGATAGTTTACTTGCTAGATTAGAAAAGATAGATGAAGTGTTTTTCTATGTCGATACTGAGGTTTGTGTAGATCATATAGTAAGTTTTGGAATAGAAAATATAAGGAGCGAAGTTATGTTACATGCCCTTGAAGATAAGGGGGTTTATGTATCTAATGGAGCCGCTTGTTCTTCTAAAAAGAAAAAGAAAAAAGGCACTTTGTCTGTACTTGGTGTAGAAGATAATAAAAGAGAAACAGCTATTAGAGTGAGCTTTAATTCTAATAATACAGTTGAAGAAATAAATTATTTTGCAGATGAATTAGAGAAACAAATAAAGATTTTGAAGAGATATGTTAGGAAGTAAAATGGAAAAAGGATTATTAATTAAGTATGGAGAATTGGCATTAAAGGGTAAGAACAGATACCTTTTTGAAAATAAATTAGTAAAGCATATTAAGGCTTCACTTAGCGGAATTGGGCACTATAATGTCTTTAAAGAGCAGGGTAGGATTATCGCGGTTTTAGAAGATGATTGTGATGTGGATGAAGCTGTTTCAAGAATTCAAAAGATATTTGGAATTATTGGAATTAGTCCTGTTTATATCTTAGAAGATAATGACTTTGAGAATATAGTAGAGCTTAGTAAGGACTTCTTAAATACTTATTATGAAGATCTTAATACCACATTTAAGGTTATTGCAAAGAGAGCTGATAAAAAGTATGCAATGAACTCTATGGAGATTTGTAGAGAGCTTGGAGCAAGACTATTAGAGGCTGATTTAGGTCTTAGTGTAGATGTTAAAAATCCTGAAATTGCTTTAAATGTCGAGGTTAGGACTAAGACTTATATTTACAGTAGTGTTTACGAAGGACTTGGCGGCATGCCGGTTGGAACGAATGGAAAAGCCATGCTACTTCTTTCAGGTGGAATAGACAGTCCAGTAGCTGGTTATCTAATGAATAAACGTGGAGTATACATTGAGGCGGTTTATTTTCATGCTCCACCTTACACGAGTGAAAGAGCAAAGCAAAAGGTTGTAAGCCTAGCTAAAATTCTTTCGAGATATAATGGACCATTTAAACTTCACGTAGTACCTTTTACAGATGTTCAGTTAGCAATTTATGATAGAGTACCTCATGAGCAACTAACTATAATCATGAGAAGATATATGATGAAGATAGCTGAAAATATAGCAAATCAGAGAAGGGCGAAGGCACTCGTAACTGGCGAGAGTATAGGGCAGGTTGCTAGTCAGACGATAGAGAGTCTTGCAGCTACAAATGATGCTACTAGTCTTCCAGTATTTAGACCGTTGGTATCTTTTGATAAAATTGATATAGTTAGGATTTCTGAAAAGATAGAGAGCTACGAAACATCAATACTTCCGTATGAAGATTGCTGTACTATCTTTGTTGCGAAGCATCCAGTAACAAAGCCTAGACTTGATGCGGTTAAGAGATATGAATCAAGACTTGGTGATGACTTTGATGGATTGGTACAAAAGGCAATTGATGAAACAGAAGTAATAGAAATAAGCGAATAATATAAAAAGAGCAAAATATATTTATTATATTTTGCTCAAATCATTATTTTACTAAAAATTCATCGATTTTTTCTAATAGTTCTTCGCAGTTTTCATCATTGTGGATAGTTAAGCCAATGTTTTGATTAAGGTCTAGGGAAAATATTCCCATTATTGATTTTGCATCTATGATGTATCTTCCGCTACTTAGGTCAAAATCACCCTTGTAGCCGACTATTATATTTACGAA
>PDWI01005981.1_pt1 | contig 15482 bp, 9 predicted proteins | sample 1430891 | NCBI WGS metagenome assembly PDWI01 (sample SAMN01162508, study PRJNA174530) | Oral metagenome, whole genome shotgun sequencing project. | biome: Marine environment; feature: Marine mammal; material: Swab sample of the gingival sulcus; isolation source: swab sample of gingival sulcus... | reverse complement strand
GCGTTTCAATCGCCTTATAACGCCATATAACCCGAGGTTTCTCGACTCATGCACTGGTCGTAAACGCTAGACGTTTACTGCTCGTGTATGCAGCCTACTTGAAATGACATAAATAATATTTTGCAATTAAATAAACATACAAAACTGGAGGAACTATGAAACTAATTATCAACCCATTTTCAGACTGTCAACACAACATCGCCAGCGAAGAATTTTTAAGCGAAAACATCGACGGCAATATCTTTCTTCTGTATATCAACAATCCAGCAATTATCGTTGGTAAAAACCAGAACACTTACGCTGAAATTAACCAGCAATTTGTCAAACAAAATAACATTAATTTAGTGCGTCGCATGTCGGGTGGTGGCGCCGTCTATCACGATGGCGGCAATTTAAACTTTTGCTTTATTATGGATAAGACCGATAAAAGTACTGACCAGTTATTTAAAGAATTTACTGCGCCAGTCATTGACGCGCTCGCTACACTGGAAGTAAAAGCCGAATTTTCTGGCCGCAATGATTTAACGATTGACGGCAAAAAGTTTTCTGGCAATGCACAGTGGCACCGCAAAAACCGATCGGTTATTCACGGTACTATGCTGTATAATTCAGAACTGCGCGTTTTGGCAAGTGCGCTTAATGTCAATGAAATAAAATTTGTCGACAAGGCCGTTAAGTCGGTCAGAAGCCGCGTTACCAATATTAAACCCTATATGACAGAAGACTTTACAATGGAACAATTTGTCGACAGCATTGTCAAAAATGTGCAAAAACACTTTGACACCTTTGAAGAATACCACTATAGCGACGCAGACCTTGCGAAAATAGATGAACTGGTCGCCCAAAAATACGGCACCAAAGAATGGAATTACGGCAAGAGCCCTAAGTTTAGTTTTAGTCAGCGCTTTCGCTACGTTAAGGGCACAGTTGAATTTAACGCCAATGTCGTCGCTGGCAAAATAGAAAATGCTAAAATATTTGGCGACTTTTTCGGCCTTAACCCCAATTTAGGCGATGTCGAAAACGCCTTGACAAATTGCGAATTTAACCCTAATGCAATTGAACAGGCTTTAGAAAAGATAAATCTTGACGATTATATTGACGGCTTGACAGTCGATGTCTTTGTCAATGCGCTGTTTAGTTAGCTAGTTGAAAGCAAACCCGAGATTTCTCGCGTTCGAAATGACAGTATAGCTTGTCATCTCGACTGTAAAAGAACTCGGGTTTTTTTGCATTTGGGACAGTCTGAAGGCGAAGCATTTGCTTCGCCCTCTAATTCAGTACTAGTCTTTAACTAATGTCCATTCGTATTTGCCATTAACCAAGTCCTTTTGATACGCTTCATCTCCAAATCCTTTTAATTTCCAATCCGAGTCAGTAAATTCGGTTGGTTTAGAATCGTAAATAAATTTGACAGGTTTGTCGTTTGCCAATGCTTGTTTAATTTTTGGTAAAATAACCTGCTGAAAATAAGAGTATTCATCAGGTAAGTAATGGTTCGATGTAAAAACTCGTAATAATTTAGTCTTAATAACATCGCCATCAGGCTTGTACAAAGTGCTATTAACGCCATTAATTTCAATATCGCCCAATAGGTTATAATTATCACCATCAATATTAACTGAACAATAATATGGAGACAAATGAGTTGGTAACCCTGTTGTGGCAAGCATCTCAATGTCATCATAAGCTACATGTCCTTTGCCATCAAAAGTTAACGCATCATGAATGATTACATTGTCTGGACTAGCAACAAACTTATCAAACTTTAGTGTGTCTAATGCAGCATTAAACTGGGGCTGTTTCATTTCAATGGTAAAGTTTTCAGGATTAATTGGATTTGCCAATTTTATTCTATAATAAGTTACAGCATCTAATGATTCTATTCCAAAATATCTTTTAACCATTACCTCTTGATCATCTGATTTTATTAGAAGGTCTTCTGTCGCAACTATACCTTGCCGCCAACCAAAACCAAAAACGGAAAAACTTAAATAAGTGTGATCATGATTTAGTGCTACATCACCTACACAATTTGAGAGCTCAAGCACAAATTCTTTAAATGGTGCTACACTAAGCGCTGGTGTTTGAGCACTCTTTAGTACGGACCCAGTATAATATAGCCAAACGACTTCTTCAGCATCTCGCAAGTTTAATACTATCATTGCCCTATCTTTTTTTTCATCATTGACAATTGCTATATTTTCAATTGCGCCAACTTTATCTCCACTCGCATCTGTTAGTTTAAAATCGCTAGCACTTGGAAGCATCGACGTGTTTAACTGTTCGTCAACATAAAGTATAATCTTATCTTTGTCATTATTTATCACACAAACCCCTACATCGATCGCTTTATGCAATTCTTGATAAACTTCCATACTATAGTTCAATACCGTTGCCTGAGTTGGTACTGTACTGTGGCTGGGTGCATTAAAACTATTATTCTGTTTTAAGACAAAGGCGTATTCTCTTAGCAACTTACTCAAGTCTTGATTAGTCTCAATTAAATACTCAGCATCATCAGTAATTTTTTGATAATAAACACTGTTCATATAATCTGAACTATCACTTTCAAAACCAAGATGTACTTTATAAGGGTCAACAGTATTAAGCTGTGAGGGTGAACGCCAGTTGACAAAGGCTTCTACCGGATTATCCGCACTGGCAATGCCTGGCTTTAGTTTGATTTTTAAGACAACTTCCTTATTGTCATCAAGTGAAAGCTTAGGATAGCCTGCTGCAAAACGTGGGTCGATATAATCACTTCGCATAATATCAAGGCCCTTTTGCACAACCATGACTGTAATTTGTTTAGTTGTACTAATGCCATTTCTGCTTAAAGTTGCAGTTAAAGTAACTGCTTTATCATCAGAAACAGGGCGACTAACAACACCACTATTGCTAACGACTGCTGCATCATCTGACGACCAACTGACGCTAATGCCATTTGGTAAGCTGCTTATTAAATTAAGGTTTTTAACAACTGACCAATCAAATTGATTGTCACCTTTAATAGTGTTGAAAGTAAGTGCTCTTGCTGCTTCCATTAAGATCGGGTCTTTTACCCATTTAACGTAAATTGTCGTATTTTGTTTAATTGGCTGGGTAAAGTCAAATGGTTTAGTTAGCGCCTGATCGCTGTACCATTCTGAATAATTGTCGCCATTTTTAATCACTGCAGGTTTTGTAGCCAATTCACCATGGCGTACTTTAAGTGCTTGTGGCGCCGCAACACCAGCCACCACCGGGTCAATTGTAAATACGACGTCATAGACGTTGATTTTATAGACGGCATAAACTTTTGTGTCTTTAGTAATTGGCGTATTAAAATCGAAATCTGCCGCTTCTGCCTTATTTTCTAATTTATAGCCAACAAAGGTATAGCCTTCAATAGCAGGCGCTTCTGGTTGCGTCGCTTTGGCTTGATGCTTTACTGTTTGGCTGGCCAGTTTAGCAGCGCCTTGAGGCGTTTCAAAAGCCACTTGCCAGTTTTTAGCACGTACTGTTATGTTAATTGCCGTCGCTGTCGTTACGCTGACATTAACGCCATTAGGCACGACAATCGCACCGTCTACTGTTAAGTGTTGTTCTGACTTTTGATTTTGGTCATAGCCACTAATCGCCTGCCAAATAACATCAACAACACTATCATCAGTTGCACCGGCTAAACGGTAAACGACATTTAAAACTTTAGGTAATGCCATTTTTTCTACGTTAATGCCATTTTCAAAAGTAATAGCCGCAGCCGTCGTCACTTTTATAATTTCAGAACCAACCGGCAATGTCTTATAAACATCAACAACAAAAGTTGCCGTCTTGCCATCTGCATGAACTGTCAGCGTTTGCTCACCTAGTTTATTGGCGTTATAGCCAGTTACTTTAACGTCTTCTAATTTTAAAACTTTGGTTGTATTGTTTGAATAATGCCCTTCGACAACTAAGCCAGTTAGGTCAAGCTGTTCAGCCATGCGATAAATCAGTTTGTGCGGCTGTTCTTTAATTGTCAACGACTTTAAACTAGCCATTGTCGGCACGCTTGAAGAGCCACCCGAACTTGTACCGCCAACTTGCTTTGCAACAGTATCTGGCAATTTAATACCACCGTAATCTGAGCGCCCTTGTTTATAACTATCACTATTAACTGACAAGGTCGCTGCATTTTCTTGGCTGAGTTTGGCAATATTGCCCTTACCAGTTAAAAGAGCATTCTTTTTAAGCGCCAAATGCTTAATTACACCTTTTAAGTTCAAGTTAAGATTATTTGAATTGTTGACAACGTTGTTGAAGTTGCCAATTAAATTAACTTTTGCGCTCTGCGCAAGGTCCTGCGGTATTTCAACGCTTTCAATAGCACCAGCTTTTAGTTCTTGTGTCACTAACATGGCGCCACTTTTTAAAACCGCAGTATTCACTTTTGAATTGCCAGAAAAGTAAATGCGAATATTGTCGTCATATTTTTCAACCACTAAACTGGCACCTACTGAAACGTTGTTGAAGTACAACGAATTAACGCCACCGCCATTGGCATATAAATTGCCAGCGACATTGACATAATCTAAGTGAACATCGCCATCGGCAACCGCTTTGTCAATAACTAAGTCATTTTTGACGTTAGCATATTGCAATTTAACGCCATCTGCCATGATTTTAGCATCATTATATTGCGCTTTATCTGATATCGTACCACCATAAGTGCCGGCAAACGAAAATGCTCTTGCATTAGTCAAAATGCGATCTAATAATACAATAGCCTGCGCTTTAGTAATGTTCGCCTGCGGCGTAATATTGCCTTGATAGCCAGTAATAAAACCAGCATTAATACAAGCTGAGGTTGCCTCTTGCGCCCAGTTTGCAATTGCAGCGCCGTCTTTAACAGCCTCTAAAAGCGATTCGTTAGGCGTTAAAGATTCAACGCGCGCCATAATTGCCATTGCCTCTTGGCGCGTAATCGTCGCCAGTGGCGACATAGTGTTGTCTGAGGTGCCGTTGATATAGCCCGCTTCTAAAGCAATTGCGACATCATCATAGTACCAGTCGTTTGGGCGAACGTCAGTGTAAAGCTTAACTTTATCACTTGTCTCTGAATAACCCTTCATTCTGTTGACGAGTGCAATAAATTCGGCACGGTTCAACGCCTTATCAGGCTGAATATTACCCTGAGCATCTCCTTTTAACATGCCCTGCTGTTGCCATTTCTGTAGCGTTTCACTCGCCCAATGATTAGATGTGCTATCAGCAAAAATGCCAAATGTCGGCATTAAGCTAATCATCATGGCAATAACGAGTAATATAGCTACAACTCTTTTTGACTTAAAATACATGTTATCCTCCCCTTTTAGAATAAAATAAGCCAATTTTCCAATAATTCACTAGAAATTATTAGTCCAACGTTCATATTTTAACAAATAACCGAGTATATTTCAATACATTTATTTCATTTTGTTCATTTTATTTTCGTTTTTATTAATTTTTTATAATATTTATATAATTTTTCGCCAATTTTCTTACAAAAAAGTGAAACATTTATCTCCCAGAATATTCAGGCACTGCCATGAGCATTCTGGGATAATGTTTCACTTTTTAAAAACCGAGTTCTCTCCACTTTTAGTCGAGATGACAGCGCTATTTGTCGCGTGTTCTGTCGAACTGTCAACGTTAGCGATTATCGAATTAATTGCTTTCTTTAATATACTGTTCTAAAGTTAGACCGCGCTGTTTTATGTCAGTTGCCACTTCTGCACTGCCGACAAAACGGTAGTGCCACGGCTCGTAGACATAGCCAGTAATCGCCTCTTTGCCCTTTGGGTAGCTTAAAATAAAACCGTACTGATGGGCATGGGCATCTAACCATTTAAATGCTGCGCTGTCTTCAAACGACTGATCTAGCGACATATTGCTATTTGCATCTACCATGTCAACAACTAAGCCCGTTTGATGCTCGCTTTGGCCTGGTAGTGCACTAAAGCGATTGGCCGCTTCAAAGCCGTGATTGCGGCGATAGCGTTCAAATAATCCTATTTGATAATCGAAGCTGCGATAACCCGATACGACATATAGCGAAATGCCCGCCTGTTTAGCATCGGCAAACATTTTTATTAGCTGTTGATTAGTGAGCGCTTCAATCTGTTTGACTTTGCTGGCATGCGGCACACCAATTGGCACCAGTCTACTAGGCACATCAGTTGAACGCAGGTTAACCGACTTTGTCGCATAGACCAAATAATCATCAATATCGCCCGCCATTTTATCGCGATTAAAACTAAGCAGTGCATCTTCTACTATACTGTTGAAGTTCGGATACGTCGTGCCGAGTTGCGCCTGACAAAAAGCATCCATTTGCGCTTTCGTTTTCGGCCCAAAAGAGCCGTCGATTAGCGTATAGTAACCGGCTATTTTTAGCTGTTCTTGTAACTGATAAACGCGACTGTAATCAAGCTGTTTGTCGCGATAGACTAAGATTTCCGATTGGCTTTTGCCAAGGCCGCTAACCCCACTTTGCGGTGCTTTTACATAATTTGTAATCACTTGATAAGCCAGCCCCTTTTCTGTTAAGGCCTGCGTTACGCTTTCAAGCGAATCGCCCAAATTAAAATTGGGCAGTATTTCAGAAAGTGGCAATTGTTTGATTTGGCTGACAGGTTTTACTGATACTGTCTCTTGCGATATATCTGTAGCCATTGTCTGTGCAGTCGGTTGTGCTATGCCGCTAGTAGTCATCATTGCCTCACTCGTTAACTGGCTTCTATCAGCCGTATTGTCTGCTTGTCTTTGAACAGCTAGCTGCGTCGTTGTCGCCGTTTGAACTGCTGTTGGTGCAGTGCTCTGCGCAGCAGTTGTTTCTGCTACTACATCACTATCAGCTGTCTGTTCAGAAGAAGACAGCACATATCGAAAAACCAAATAGACCGCTAATGCAATAATAAAAACAATAGCGATATAAAAAACAGACCTTTTCTTATTCGATTTCTTAATTGACATTGCCTGCTCCTTGTAAAAGTGGAAAGCCGAAGAAAAAACCTTAAAAGCTTAAAGTCAAATACGAGATCTCTCCACTGCGCGCTGCGCGCTTCGGTCGAGATGTCAAGTTGCGCGTACTATAATCGCGCTAACTATAGACCTTTTTAATAAAATCAATTAATTCATCACAATATGCCGTAATAACGTCTAAATCAGAACCTTCAAGCATTACGCGCACAAGTGGCTCTGTGCCCGATGGTCTAATTAGCAGGCGGCCATCGCCATTTAATGCCTGTTCAACCTGCGCAATTTTTTCGGCAATCTGAGGATTGTCTAATATTTGATACTTGTCTTTATTGGGTACATGAACATTTTTTAATACCTGCGGGTAAACTGTCATTACCTTGGCCAGTTCACTCATTTTTTTGCCCGATTGTTTAAGAACTGAAAGTAATTGCACTGCCGAAAGCAAGCCGTCGCCCGTCTTATTGTGATTTAATAAAATAACGTGCCCCGACTGTTCGCCACCGATTACATAATCGTTTTCAAGCATTGCTTCTAACACATAGCGATCACCCACTTTTGTCTTAACCGATTGCAGGGCGTTTTCGGCCAACGCCTTGTCTAACCCCATATTACTCATCACGGTTGACACCACTGTATTATCCTTTAACAGGCCTTGATTAGCAAGTTTTTGCGCAATTAGCAGCATTATTTTATCGCCATCGACAACGTTGCCGTTCTCGTCAACGGCAAGCATGCGGTCGGCGTCGCCGTCAAAGGCAATGCCGATATCTGCAGCCACTTCGCGCGTTAAACGCGACACTTTATCAAGATGGGTCGACCCGCAATCTTTGTTAATATTAAAGCCGTCTGGATGATTGTTGATAACGACAACCTCAGCGCCCAATTCACGCAACGTACTTGGCGCTACTTCAAAATTGGCACCATTGGCACAGTCGAGCGCAATTTTTATGCCCGACAAGTCGCCTACGATCGACGAGCGAATGCGCTCAGCATAAACGTAATTGGCTTCAAAGTGGTGCACGCGTCGCCCCATTTCAGTGCCGCCTATTTTTTCTTTGAACGTCTTAGCGCCGCTAACAAGTGCTTCAATTTCATTTTCTATTTGATCAGATAACTTAAAACCTTCGCCATTAAAAAACTTGATTCCGTTAAATTCAACCGGATTATGACTGGCTGATATCATAATGCCAGCATCAGCATTGTAGTGTTTTATTAAATGTGGTATTGCCGGCGTCGGTACAACGCCAACCAGATAGGCATTACAGCCAGCTGACATAATGCCCGACATCAAGGCAGCTTCCAACATATAACCGGAAACGCGCGTGTCTTTGCCAATAACAATGCGGGTCTTTTTCTTGCCTTTCGCCAAGACATGGGCACCATATTTACCCAGTTTAAAAGCCAGTTCTGCCGTTAGTTCTACATTGGCAACACCGCGTACACCATCAGTTCCGAATAATTTGCTCATTTTAGTCTCCTTACTTAACACCAGATAATTCTGCATAATTGTTTAGTCATCTCTCTTCTCTGGGCTATTTATTACACATTCTATAATACCGCAATTGCCCCCAATATGCAAAGTAAAAATATGTTAAAGAAAAGGCGCAAAAAAAGAAGTACTTAAATAGCACTTCTCTGAAAAAATTTCTTTAATAAACCGCAATGGCATGTCTTCTTTCATTGTAAATCCAATCAAATTTACTAGCTTCTATCCAGTATTCGAGTTTTTGTTTGGTATTTTCATGATTATATGGATCTCTAATATAATATCTATCGGTTGCTTTGTCATAGCCCGCTACCAAAACTACATGATTATTGCTTAGCCAATATTTTTGTTCACCACCTTCAATTGTGTACCAACGGTAGAAAGGTTTTTCATAGTACAAAGTCATATAAACGACAACTGGCTTTCCCTGTAGAACAAGAGCCTTAAGTTGATTTTCATCTATTCCACTCACATCACGCACATCACCATATGCACTGGCAAATTTAGCTAAGACATCGGGAAAAATTGTCGTTCTTGTCTTCTTCTTAAGGTCGGCTACATATGGTGAGCCAACAAACCCCTTAGCGGGATTAAACTGGGTTTTGGGCATTGCGTCTAAAAAGGAACGCAACTCGATTTCGTCAGCATATCCCTTTGCTTTTAAGCCCATTAAAAGCGACGTTGCCTCGCAACCAACTGGCGCATAAACAGGATTTAGCTGACTGATATATGGCCCCTCGATCAGACGGGTCTGCGGCAAACCACCGCCAAAATCAACCAAATCACATGCCAAAAAATCCGTAAAAACGGCGGCAACTTGACCACGAGTTGGATTCTTTTTAGTTGAAATTTTCTGTAATAAATTGCTACTTATGATACCTTTATCAACCAAATACTTTGCTTTGGCGGCAATTGTATAAAACTGAACTGTACTAATATCGCTTAACTGTTCTGATAATCCTGCCTTTAAAGCAACATATTGATATTTTTGATTAGCCACTAAGAAATCAAAAATTCGCGCGATTACAAAATTGCTATCAACCGGACTATTATCGATTTCGCCCATGCTGTTTGAACTTAATACTTCAGCGTTCAGCAAAGTCATAAGATTGATCTGCAAAACACTATTTTCGTCTTCAGCCAATTGGTCGTTATTATTCCCTATTGCCCAATTGGTCGACTCTTGGGCCGTTTTAAAGACAATAGATTGCGTTGATTGGTTTAAATTTGTACGCCAATTATTAGAAAGTTTTAAATCATCTGACTTTAGCAAATTGGCCAAAAGTGCTACCATTTGTCGTTTAGTCATCGCCATATCAGGATTAAATTTATTAGCTTGATCTACCACCATAACGCGATGTTGTACTAATGTATTCGCTTGATTGCCAAAAGAATGAAATATTAAGTCGCCTGGTACTTTATCTATGCCATCTGCAAAACTAAAACTGTTTAAAACACTTATCATACAAAGTGCGCAAGTAAAAAGCAGATGTCTATACGTTATAAATTTATTTATAATTTTTTTCACAACAGCCTCCACCCGCTAATTTAATGCCAAAAATAATCGAGATGAACCCTGACCAATACAGCGTTTTTTGCAATGCCGTCATCTATAAAGCTGAGTTGTTCTGCTCTATAACGTACATTTTCACTAACTGACCGCCACCGATAAGCTGCTACTGGTTTATTGCCGGTGTTTAAGGCGTTTGCAATATCATCATAGATTTCAGTTGCAATTATTTTATTGTGCGCTAAGAATAAATTTAAAACATCTTTAAATATTGGCGATGCATTACTAGAAGTGTTCCAACGCGTAATGACAACCGACAAATCTCTTCTGCCAAAATCGACATAAATATTGTTGGCACCACCAATATCTTTAATTGTGAAACCAGAAAAATAACTGCCCTCGCCAAATCGATTATCGCTCTTCTCTAGCCATTTTTGATTTAAAGCAAGTACGCGTTCATCCTTTGTTGAACGATAATAGGGACTAGCAGGATTTCCGTTATTTGATGCTTTGACTGATTGATATAAATCTATGCCATTGTCATCAATTAAATCGGCTGATTGGTTGTAAAATCCGCATGCTTCGAGTGTTGGCTTAGTATAATACTTAGCATTAGAATCAGAACTATTGACTAATAAAACGCCGTTGTTCATGACTAGTTTTGCATTATAATTTAATGATGTCGTTAAAAAGCTAAGTGGTAAATAGATTTTGTCGGTTTTATTCTCAATACTATCTATTCTATATTCGACATTCTGAGCTATTTTACATGCCTTGTCATATGTAATAATGTTAACACTATCAGCCAACTGGTTATAATTAACATCCCAGTCTAATTGATCAGCAAATAAAGTTAAAGGTAACATAACCGCACCCTGATTATTCATGTGAATACTACCGTATTTAACTTCATCATAGTGTATAACTTTATCATCTATCATGAGTTGAATTTTAGCTGCCCGATCAGCAAACACCACAGAATAGGCTAATAATAGAACCAACACAAATAAACTCGTTGTTAAAATCCTTTTTTTTATTTTCATCTCTTTGATCCTCCTGTAATTGATAATAATTAATCTTCTGCTATTATCGGTTGTTTTATTAAAAAAAGTTAATTATTAATAATATTGATATAAAGTAAAAGCACCTATTTAATTATCGTCATTAAAATAGGTGCTCTTTAACTCTTTTATCTATTTAGAGAAACTTAATATTTAATACTTACCAATTCGGCTAGAAGCCGTATTTACTTCATTGTAACCCCAGTAATCACTTCTGACATCGCTAAACTTTTGCGCGCTGTTTTTTAAAAGCGGGCGGTCGGTAATGCGGTTCATAATCTGGGCGACATCAGCGCGTTGTAGCGGCGCATCAGGCTTAAATGACTTATCGATGTATAAATCGGTAAATCTGTGATTGTAAAGCGCTGTTATCAGCTGTTCTGCCCAGTGCCCTTTAATATCAGTAATTGGCGCTGCCGACGCATCGGGTACAAAGCCAGTAACATGCCAATAATTGTTGATAATTGCCGCTATTTCAGCGCGTTTCATCGGCTTGTTGGGCTGGAATGTACCATCTGGATAACCCTTGATAATGCCATAATCGGCAACCTGTGAAACGGCCGCTGCTGCCCAATGCCCGTTCATATCGCTAAAGTTGATGTAACCCGTCGTCGATGTGTCAAGCTTTAAGACACGCGCAAATACCATTGCCAGTTCAGCCCGTGTAATTGTCTTATTGGGTTCAAATGTACCATTTGGATAACCGCTGAAGAACGGCTCGTAATAACTAATAATCGCCTTTTCGTAATCTTTGTCATCAATGATAATATCGCTGCGCTTGCTCTTTTGATTAGAAAAGCCTTCTTTTTTGTACTTTGCGTAAATAATCGTCGAACGCTCTACTGGTGCATTAAAGTCGTAAGGCCCTTCTGCTGTTGCCCACCCTGTAAAAGTGTAGCCAGTGCGCTGCGGGTTTTCATAAGGCGCTTCAACATAATCGCCGACTGCAATGTTTTGGGTAGCCGGTACTGGCACACCACCGTTGGTATCAAAGCGAACTTCAACGCTGGCGACTGGTCGATAAGATGCCGCTAAGAACAAGTCGTCAGTGACTGGTTGATTAAAATCATAAGGTGTTGTACTCGGTTCTTGCCCCATTGCTGGCATATATGTCCAATAGGTGAACACGTCGCCTTCACGCGTCGGTACAATCGTAGGCATCGTCGCTTTTTCGCCATGCGCAACCATTTGTACAGGCATTTCTTCTGGCTGACCACCAAAAGTTAAAAACTGCACTTGATGTTGTTCGGCAGCACTACCGTACTGCGCTACCAACTCAGTGTCATCTTCAACCGGTGTATCAAAATTCCATTCGGTATAGTGTTGACCATCTTCATCAAGCGTTGCCCAGTATAAAAACGGCATGCCGTCGCGGGTTGGTTCTTCAACTGGCTTAACAATTTTTTGACCCTGATCTATCACCTGCGTTTCTATATTGGCGGGCGTACCACCAGCGGTTTCAAAGTTACAGACACACTGATAGACAATTTCTTCTTCACTGTCATTTTGCTTATCAGAATTAATCCAGTAGACACCGGTTAAGCCCGTTGCCAAGTCCTTGGCGTAAATGCCAACTTCATCGTTCGTCAGCATGGTTACTTTACCGGTGGCATCAACCGTTGCCGTTTCGCTGTATGATGTCGACCACTGATAGGCTGACGGGTCAGTTGTCACGTTATTATTAGCGACACACTGTACTGTTTGACCAGCTTGCGCTGTTTCTTTGTCGCCTGTTACTTTGACCAAATTATAGTTTTTCTTACTGACCATAAAAGTCATCATATCAAAATAGGCGTCGTTGTCACTGCCGACAAAGCGGGTTGCAATCAGTGTGACGCGCGCTGTCACAGCACCCGCTGGTATTTTCAAGAAAATGGCGTGTTCATGCCACTCAGGGTCTCTTTGCATGCGATAGTCTTCTGCTAACACGTTGCCGCCAGCGTCGAGTAGCGATAGTTTTAACGTCGCTCTATCATGTGGCGATTGATTATAATTAGCTAAATAACCCGTTAAAATTGCCGTTTCACCTACATTGTAGCCGACCAGTGAAATATCGCTATAAATGTATGATTCATCATCGGCGGCAGTGCCTCTTGCACCCCCTTTTGGCCACAGAAAATAGGAGCCGCTAAAAGGTTCGATTTCGTCGTCGGGGCCCCATAGATCGCCATTGGGGTCGACCCAACTATTCATGCTATCGCCTTCACCATCAATCAATAGATTTGACTCGTAGTCGACCGCGTAAACTAAACTAAAACTGCTTATTATTAAAGTTGTAAACAACAGTAATGTTAGTATTCTTTTCATTTTTAACCCCTCGTATAATAGTTTTATAGATACATAAACATATATGTATCTTAGTTTCATCCTCTTTAACTTTGGATTTCCTGATGATAAAATACTGTTAGTGAGTATTTTACAAAGGCACGTCTTTTGACCCCTTAATCTCTGCCAAAGATATTCGCTAAACCGGCTAAATCGCTTAGGCCAGCTGTCGCGCCTTTGGTTTCACCTTTGCTGCCACCAACTGCACTGTAAATACGGTCTGCCATGCGGCTAAATGGCAATGATTGTATCCAAACTTCGCCTTGACCTGATAATGTGCCAAGGAAGATACCCTCGCCGCCAAAAAAGGCACTTTTGACATCGCTTGCCAACTGCACGTCAAACGATATGCCCGCCGTCATTGCCACTAAGCACCCCGTATCAATTCTAAATACTTCGCCCGGCATAATTTTCTTTCTGATAATCGTGCCACCAGCATTTAAGAAAACCAAGCCGTCGCCCTCTAACTTCTGCATAATAAAGCCTTCACCACCAAAGAAACCAGACAATTTCTTTTGAAAGTGTAAGCTGACGGCAACGCCTTTAGCGGCACATAAAAAGGCATCTTTTTGACAAATTAGTGTGCCGTTTACCTCATCTAAATCAATTGGTACAATACTGCCTGGATAAGGCGCTGCAAAGGCGACGTGTGCCTTGCCAGATTGCGCATTGGTGTAGGTAGTCATAAACAAACCCTCACCCGTTAGCACCCGTTTGCCGGCGCCCATCAATTTACCCATTAAGCCACCACCGCTAGACTGTTCACTGCCGTCGCCAAAGATGGTTTCCATTTTAATTTTGCCATCCATGTACATCATGGCGCCGGCTTCAGCCAAAACAGTTTCGCCACCGTCTAACTCAATTTCGACAAACTGCATGTCGTCGCCATATAACTTGTAATCTACTTCATGTGCTTTAGCCATTTTTCCCTCCCCTTAATTCTAATAAGAAACAAATTCAATATCTTGCGGCGGAATCATCATTTTAGAAAAGTCCTTATTGACTTCAATTTCTAGCACGTCCATTGACATAGCGACCGTACCATCTGGTTTTAGCGATTCCATTTTCAAAAAGAAATTATGCTTTTCGGAAAACCATGTTTTGGTAATGACGTCGCCGCCTAAATCTTCGTCAAAATCTTGAAATTCAAAGTAAATGACATCTTGACCATCAAGTTTATCACGTCGGGCAGTAACGAGACCTTCAAAGTCATCTTCGCCCATTTCTTCAGCGTTAAAATCTGGTATCATGTCAGCAAACGCTTCCGGACTAGAATTTTTCATCTTTGTACCAGTTTTCTCGCCAACCGCATAGCTGTAAACATAGCCATCGTCTGCGTTGAAGATATTTACAGTATGTCTGCCCTCGAAATTCATTTCCATGCGTGCGCTTTCACCATCGCGATAGATCGCCATTTCAACACCAGAAACTTCTGGTGAGGTCATTTTTAATTTTGCGTACAAACTATCAACCTTTTTTAAGTTGCTAAAGACACTTTTAAGTAATTCGGCACCCTCCGCATTTGGCGTGTTCGCTTGCGTCTGCGCCGCTGTCTCTGTTGTGTTTTCAGCTGTTGACTCAGTTGTTGTTTCGGTTGTCGCTTCAGTTGAATTTGCTTGCGTCTCAGTCTTTGGCGCTTCAGTTTTTTGCGCCGTCGTCGCCTCAGTCTTTTGACTATTATCTTGATTAGATGAACAGGCTGCTAAACTGATGGCTAAACTTAAAATCAATAAAATTGCAATAACTCTTTTCATTTTCCCTCCTCAATTCTGGTCGCTATCAAACAATCGCAATGTTAAACGCTTACACGTTAATCATTACTATTCATTAATATTTTATTAAATATGATAATAGTCTTCAAGTAACACAAGTAACTGATATTTAGCCGCAAGTCATTAACTTAAACAAAAAAAGTGACCTAAGTCACTTTTAGAGTCGATAATCTGCAGGCTGTAGAAGCAAAAGCGAAAACGCGCTATCTCTTCATTCACTATATTCGGTCGAGATGACAACGCCTGCGATTGTCAGAAGTGCTTGAAGCCCGTGCGACTGAAGTGTGTTTTGTAGTGGTAAGAGCTGCTGTTAAACCACCTTTTCTGAAAGAAGCACGTTTTCT
>PDWI01005979.1_pt1 | contig 15482 bp, 16 predicted proteins | sample 1430891 | NCBI WGS metagenome assembly PDWI01 (sample SAMN01162508, study PRJNA174530) | Oral metagenome, whole genome shotgun sequencing project. | biome: Marine environment; feature: Marine mammal; material: Swab sample of the gingival sulcus; isolation source: swab sample of gingival sulcus... | reverse complement strand
TAGCGGAGCTAGAAGCACAGAGGATAGCGGAGCTAGAAGCGTATCTTTTAGCCTCTGGCTTAAAAGATACAGTCCTGTCGGACAATGAAAAACAAGTTTTTCAAACTTTTCTTGATGGTAAGATTGTGTGGAAAAAGTTTAAAATGAGTGATTTATTTGATAGGGTTAAAACAAACAAATTGCCCTTTAAAGCAAAAGACCTCCCAAAAGAAGCAACAATCACGCATTTACTTCCTTGTCTTACTTCAAGTTTTCACAATCAAGGCTTAAATTATTATGTGCCAAGAGAAAATGCAACTATTTTAAAAAATCTTATATCTATACCATCAAATAGCGATGTTTATAGGGCTTATTTTCAATCACGAGAATTTACAGTTTTATCAGATGCTTATGCGATAGAATGGACTTATGATGAAAATATATCTCCAAGTCATTATCTGTTTATGGTTGCTTGTATCAATAAAGTAACAAATCTTCCAATATATTCATATAAAAATAAATTAGGTGGTTGGAATGTTGTAAAAGATAAGTATATTTTGCTCCCAACAAACCAAAACGGAAACATAGATTTTGACTTCATGAACACCTTTATAAAAGCCGTACAAAAAGAGGTGATAAAAGGCGTAGTTGATTTTGCAGATGAAAAAATAAAAACTACAAAACAGGCGGTAAATGGCTAAAATCATATTTGACAAGTTTTATAAAAAAAAGATATAATTTCATCAGACAAACATTGTTGGCCTAGCGACTTGACTAATCGCCTAGTAACGCAAAAAGGCAAGGAGTAAAAACCTTGCCTTTTTTTTGCCAAATTTTTTGGTGTATTTTTTTAAATGTTAAGTAGTAATAACCCTACTTAACAAATATCATAAACTCTTCATACCCTTGTTCTTTCATCTTTTCATAAGGGATAAATTTTAAACTAGCTCCATTTATACAATATCTCAAACCACCTTTTTCTTTTAAGCCGTCATCAAATACATGACCTAAGTGGCTTGTGGTGCTTCTTACTTCTGTTCGGCTCATGCCGTGTGAATTGTCTTGTTTGTAGCTAACTGCGTCATTAACGATAGGTTTTGAAAAGCTAGGCCAACCGCAACCTGCGTCAAATTTATCGCTGGAGCTAAAAAGCGGTTTTCCACTAACAATATCAACATAAATGCCTTTTTTATCAAACTTATCATACTCGCTACTAAATGGTCGCTCAGTTGCGTTTTTTTGGGTAACTTCGTAAGATATTTTTGATAATTTTTTCTTTAACTCTTCATCGCTTGGGGCGATAAATCTATCATCAAATAGGGGCTTTTTGGCTAAATTTAGGTCAATATGACAATATCCATTTGGATTTTTAGCTAAATAATCTTGATGATACTCTTCAGCTTTTACAAAATTTTTTAAACTTTCAACTTCGATAACAATGGGTTTTTTATAATCTTTTTGTTTTAGAGCTAAAAACTCTTTTATGATTTTTTCGTCATTTTTGTCGGTAAAATAAATCCCTGTGCGGTATTGTCTGCCTATGTCGTTGCCTTGTTTATTTAGTGAGGTTGGATCAATTAACCTCATGAAGTGCATCAAAATTTCTTCTAAAGAGATTTGATTTTTATCGTATTTTAGATGTAAAGCTTCTGCGTGGTCGCTTGATTTTAGCATTTCGTAGTTTGTAGTCTTACTTTTGCCATTTGCGTAGCCAACATCGGTATCATTTACGCCTTTTATTTGGCTAAAATACCCCTCAACTCCCCAAAAACAGCCCCCTGCTAGATAAATTTCTCTCATGACTTTCTCCTCTTTAGCGTTTGATAATGCTAACAAACATAGTAATATTGTTAGTATTTTTCGCATAACATATACCTTAAAATAAACCAACTACTTAGCTCATGAACACTAAAACTATGCTCCCTTTGGTCAAATGGAAGTGAGATTTGTCTTAGTTTTGATTGAAAAATTCCTATGGCTATCATGCCAAAACAAAGACTACAAAACCCCACAAACCAATCAAAATATATAAATCCAAAGCCACCTAAGACAAAAGGAAAGGCGTAAATAAAACCACTCAAAATCAAAACTAAAATTTTGCATTTAGTTTTGAGTGGCTTTGGGGTATTCTCAATTATTTTCAAGCTATTAACTAAAATTTGTAAAGCTAAGTGGTGCTTCAAGCTTTAGTGCTTTAACTGCTGTTATACAAGCTTGTAAATCATCTATATTTTTGCCCGTAACTCTGACTTCATCGCCTCTAATGCTAGCATTTACTTTTAATTTAGTTGCTTTTATCTCTTTTGTGATTTTTTTTGCGTCTTCACTTGAAATGCTATCTATGATTTGAAGTGTTAGTTTGGTATTTCCTGCCCCAACACTTTCTCGTTTTATCTCTTTTATGGCATTTGCTGGTATGGAGCGTTTTATCATTTTAGAAATAACAATATCTTTCATGGCGTCTGCTTTATTGTCGCTTGAGCTTGTTAGTGTTATGAGTTTATTAGGTTCATTATAATCAATCTCAGCTGTTAGACCTTTGAAATCATATCTGTTTGCTACCTCTTTTTTTGATTGTTCAATTGCATTTTTAAGCTCTCCGCCGTCAACTTTTGCACTTATGTCAAAACTATGTTCTTTAGCTGCCATTTTTATCCTTTTAAGTAATTTTGTATATTATTTTCTACACCTTTTATCAGCCTTTGTCTAGACTCAATACTAGCCCAAGCTATGTGAGGAGAAAATAAAATTCTATCTTTTTTATCGATTTTTAAATAATCGCAGTTCTTTGCCATTGGTTCTTTGCTTAGCACATCAATACAAGCATAAATTTTTTCGTTATTTATCATGTTTGTTAGAGCTTTTTCATTTACTATTCCACCTCTTGCTACATTTACTAAGATCGCATCTTGTTTTAAAAGCGACAACTCTTTTTCGTCTAACAAATTGTTTGTTTGTTTGTTTAAAGGGCAATGAATGCTTATAATATCGTTGTTTTGTAAAAGCTTTTTAAGGCTAACTTGTTTGTAGTTGTTGTCATGATTGTTTTTGCTTGTCGAAAAATAACTAACCTTGCAACCAAAAACTTTTGCTATTTTTGCGACTTCTTTTCCTATGGAACCTAGACCGATAATGCCCCATTTTTTTCCACAAATATCGTGAGTTGGATAGTCAAGATTTGTAAAAATTTTACTTTTTACCCACTTGCCTTTTTTGACAAAATTGTCATATTTTTGACTTTGTCCTAGTATGCTTAAAACTTGCATGAAAGTATGTTGAGCCACACTTTTAGTTGAATAATTTGCGACATTTTTGACTTGTATATTTTTTGAGGCTGCATATTTTAAATCCACATTATTCATGCCAGTCGCTGTTAGACAAATAAGTTTTAAATTTGGGCAATGTTTTATAAAATTTTCATCAAGATTTATCTTGTTAGCTATGATAATATCGGTATTTTTTGCTCTTTTTAACGCTTGTTTGTAAGTGCTAGTTTTAAAAAGAGTAAAATTACCATATTGTTTAAAAAGTTCAAAATCCTTTTTCTTACCTAATGTTTTATAATCCAAAAATACTATTTTCATGATTTGTTCCTTAGTAATTGTTTTATTTTTTTACCCCGTTTTATAAATAAAAAACCATTCTCTTCTTTTATGTTTTTATTTTTTCCTATTTGTGCCACTATGGCTGTGTTTATTGATTTTTTCTTTTTGTATGAGTACCCTTTTTGCTCCATATACTCTTCTAAATTTTGCCATTTTTCTTGTTTTGGAGTAATGATAAGCTCTTTTTCATAAGGAGTTAGGTCTTCAAATTCGGCATCAATGGCTTCATGTTTTCTCATGTATGTTAGTAATGGTTTTGCTACTAGTGTTAGTACTTGTTTGAGTTGTTTGTCTTTGTCTTTGTATGTTTTTTCAATTTCATTTTTTGTCTCTTTTAGAAGTTCTTCTTTTTGTTTTATCAGTTCATCTTTTTCTCGTTCTAATTTTGTAACTTTGTATTTTAACTCTTCAATTGTTTGTTTTAAAAAATCAATATATCTTTCGTCGCTAACAATTTTATGTTGTTTGACAAGTTGCGTTTTGTTTGTTTGTTTGTTTGGTTTTTCATTTGTATCTAATAAAACAAATTTTGCACCATTTTCTATGATGGATTGCAAGGTATTTCTTCTTATTCTATTATAGACTGCCTCTCTTGATATACCTAAATGCTCTGCCGCTTGACTAACAGATAATTTTTGCATGACTAACTCCTAACATGTGTCGTTAGATATAATTATGACAAAATTAACATAAAATTAAGGTTATAAGTTAAAATTTTTAGCTAAAATAGTTATAAAGTGTTACAAATTTGTTAGTTTTTAGACGCATTTGTCTTGTTTAAATCTTTGCTTTGATTTAGATCATCATTGCTAGAAAAAAGTGCTAAATTATCCTTGCAAATATCTTTCCAAGTGCTATTTTCATCAAAAGTAACACATTTTTCAAAAAATATTTTAGCATTTTTTTTATCTTTTTGTTTCATGAAAGCCTCAGCTACCACATATAAGGCTCTGCCTCTTTGAGATTTATTTAAATCTCTTTGCAAAACACTTAGAGCTATTTGTTTTGCAAGTTCGTATTTTTTTGTTTTTTGCAAAGATGAGATGTATTCGTATTCTAAATTTGGACTAAGCACGAAAGAGTTTGCTTTTTTTTGTAAGCTCATGATTTTGTTTGCATAATTTTGGATTACTAAATCATTTTCAAGTTTTTTTGCCATTTTGATAACTTTTTCATATACTTCAATATTTTTAAATTCATTTTTAAAATGTTTTTCTATCTGTTTTGCTGTATTTAAAGCTATTTCATATCGATTTAGTTCATAAAGTGCAAAAAATTTCTCATATAAAGCCTTGTTTATATCTGGATTTTGTAAAAATTCACCTAAAGCTTGTATATCTTTTGCTATTTTAATCGTTTTTTCATAATCAGCTTGTTTGTAAAATACCTTTTGTAATCTTAAAAGCCAAGCTAGTTTGATGACTAAATTTTCATCTTTAATCTTTTTTTCGCAGAGAGTTTTGGCTTTTTTATATCGATTTGTTCGCATAAAACAAGAAAATAGTTTTGGCTCATTTTTTATGCTTAAAAGCTCATGAGGATAATCATCTGCTAAAATCATAATCTCTTTACATTTATCTCGTTTTAAAAAATACTCCATCGCTTTAAGGGCTGCTGTTTTGTAGCTATGTTTCAATATGGAGTTATTGTTATCTTTTGGGTGCTTAATGCTAAGTTCTAAGACCTTGAAATATTTTTGTTGTTTTAAAAGTAGTTCTGCTTTTTTCTCAAGTGCTTTTTTGCCTATGTCATTTTGGTATTTTGCTATTAACTTATCATAATAATTTAAAAGCTTTGTTTCGTTGGTTTCGTTTAGCTCAAAAAACAATCTATCAAGTGTTTGAGCAACTAACTCTTTATAGTCTCCATATTTAAACTCTTGTTGATATCTTTTTAAAAATTCATAAGATTTATTGATATTTTTTGCTTTTTCATTCCAAATACCTGCATCTTTTAGCATATTTTCATAATTTGTATCTCCTTTTTTTGCATTTTTAAGTAAGATATTTATAATGGTAGCTGCATTTTTGTAAAGACCTTTATCAAAAAGATGTGAAGCAAGTTTGTATGCTTGTTTTTCATCTTTAAAAATAAAATTTTCATTTGCTTTTAAAACCTTGTCGAGGTATTTTTTTGCTTTTTGCTTTTTGCCTTTTTGTAGGCTATGTTTTGCAAGTCTAATAGCTGCCTCACTTGCTACATCTAAATCTTTAGAGTTATAAAGTACGCTTTCGTATATTTTTACTGCTTTATTTTTACTTTTGCCTGTATTTATATGATCTGCATAGTTTATCAAGGCCATTTGCGTAAAGGGATCATCGGGATATTCGGATACTAAAATATCTAAAAAATAGTTTGCATCGGAGTTAAAGCCCATTTTTAAGTAAGATTTTGTAATAAGACTTAGTACTTCAGGAGTATTTTTGTCTGCTGGAAATATTTTTAGCCATTTTTTAGCTTCACTTGCTAAATCGCTTCTATCAAATTCGCTTTGGTCGTCTTGATTTAAAAGTGCGTCGATTGATTTAAATCTATAAAGCAAAGTATCGGATATAAATATGCTTTTTGGATATTTGGTTACTAACTCTTTAGCGGCATCTATGACAAAATTGTAGTGCTTGTTTTTATAATATTTTTTAATATCAAGATATAGATTTATATCTTTTGTTTTCGCATAGTCAATAGGTTTATCATTTAAATCTAAAGCCCCAACCATCGGGTATTGCATTTTTTCATAACTAATTGGGAAGTTGATGCCTCCATAATCATTTTTGCTAGGAAATGGTTTTTTGTTATAAATTATGATGCTCCAATGTTTTGCTGCTTGTTTGTTTAAAAGGGGGGTTGTTTTGCTTTCATAAAGTTTTGCGTCTGAGTTGATTAGTATTGAGTATTGTTTGGGTGTGATTAGTATGTAAAATTTCTCTTGTTTAGTGATAAATTCAATATCAGCAAAGGGGGTGATTTTGTTTTCTATTTTATTTTGTAACTCTGCATTAAATAGACATAAATATCGTTTCATGTTAAGAGGCAAGTTTTCACTTTCGCATAAAATTGGCTCATTATTTTTTAAATGAATCGTTGCATATTCACTGCCATTTTGTTTAGCAAAATTTAAACTAAGCGTCAAGGCGTGTGCATAAAAAAAGGTAAAAATAAATATCAATACATATCTCATGACAATATTATACCATATTGCGATTAAATATTTCGCCCTAGCCTAGCACAAAATATTAAAATTTTTATAAAAAAATACAAAATTTAAGCTAATCGTTTTTTTTTTTTTTGTTAAAATTGAATTTCAAAATTTATTTTTAAGGAGAAGATATGAAAAAATGTATCATTTTATCAGTAATAGTCGCAGGAATGCTGATCGGATGTGGCGGTGGAAGCTCAAACAAACAAGAAAAAGAGGTACAAAAGCCAAATAAAGAAGTAACAAAACCAGCTAAACCAACTCAAGAAGTGTTTAAATTTAGCAAAGATTGGTTTGAAAAAGAGGCAAAAAGTGCGTATTGGGTGATCGCTAAAGAGAAAATGCTTTTTAAGGTTGATTTTAAAAATGGCGAACTTGTTACTCAAAATGGCTCTGTGGCGTATGATATTACAGATGAGGGCTATCTTACTTTTAAAGAAGAAGAAGGAGAGCATAGTGGAGAAGATGTGTATATAAAAGCTTTTAATGGTAAAGATAAACTCTCTTTAGTATTTTCTTATGATAAAGAAGAATTGGCTAATAAAAATGATGTAAGTCAATATTTTTTCAGATATAAAGCACAAGCACAAAAGTTTGTACAGAGTTTATAATAAAGCAAGTTCTAGCACCTCTTTAAAAGGGGTGCTAGAACTCATGAGTTTAAAATTTGAGTGTAAAGCTCTTTAAATTCATCTTTTATGATGTTGTTTTGAAATTGGGTTTTGTTAAATGTTTTTTGCCGTTTTGCTAGTTTGTTAGTGTTAGTTATGATTTTTTCTTCTAAAGTTTGCAAGTTATAATGTCCGTCTAGGTATTGTAAAACCTCTTTTAAACCTATGGCTTTTAGGGGGTTTATGGCTCGTCCGTATTTTTTTTCTAAATTTAAAACTTCATCGATTAAGCCAAGTTTTATCATCTGTTTTGTTCTTAGTGTTATTTTTTTTGTTAGTTTTTCTTTGTCGATTGCTAGTTCGTAAATTGGTATATTTTTGATTACGGGCTCTTGCAATGTTTGTTTTAGATATTGGCTCGGTATTTGTTTGCTTGCTAGATATATGCTAAGCCATTTTTCCATTCGGTAAGCATCTTTGTTAGTGATTTTGTTAGCAAAGTCTTGATCGATTTGGCAAATTTGTTCATACACATCATCTAAATTTTTTAGCCTTTTGGAAATTTGCTGTTTTACCTCTTCGCTCAATACCGGTTTATCGCTCAAACCACTAAGCATAGCTTTTAGATAAAAACTCGTACCACCTACTATAATGAGTGTTTTAGCGTTATTTTCACAATACTTTTTAGCCTCATGATAGAGTTTAAAAAATAGTGTTACATTAAAATTTTCATCAGGATTTATGATGTCTATGCCAAAATGTTTGATTCCGCCTCTCTCTTTTTTTGTCGGTTTTGCTGATGCTATATCTATGCTTTTGTAGATACTAAGTGAGTCTAACGAAAGTATAACGCCGTTTAGTTTGTTAGCTAAGTTTAATGCTAATTTTGTCTTCCCACTAGCTGTAGGTCCTAAAAGTGCAAACTCTCTCATGAATGCATTTTCCTTGATTTTTGATAAAAGTATAACACAATTTTCTTTATATTAAAGTATTAATTTGGTATTATCTTTATTTAAAAAGGAAAAAAATGAAAAAAATATTGACATTAGCTTTGATTTTTACAAGTTTAAATGCTTATGAGATAAAATTTGAGAAAAGTTTTGCAAAAAGTATCGAGCCAAATGTACTAAGTACTCAAGTTAGAATTGAAAGTGAGATGAAAAAAGAGATTGAGGTTAAAAATGACCTTGATAAATTTGGAGAATTTTTTAAAAATCTAGAAAATATTAAGCTCAAACAAGGAAGTTTAAGTATAAGTCCAAATTATAAGTATAATAAGGATAAAGCCGAATGTGTAGGTTATTTTGGAACTTTAACTTATCAAATTAAAACAAAAAATGCAAAAGACATGAATGATTTTGTGGCAAATTTTTTAGCTTTTAAAGAGAAAACAAATCCAGATATTAAAACGGAACTTTCTCGTATTCATTGGGAAATAGGTAAAAAACCTTATGAAAAAGCGGTGGGAGAACTTAGGCTTGAAGCTTTGTTGTGGGCTAAAGATTATGCTAAAGAATTACAAAATGCTTTAAATGCAAAATGTGAGTTAAAAGAGGCGGCTTTTCATGAGAATCCGCAATATTTTACTAGAAACAATGTTCAAACTTTTGCTAAGAAAAAATTCTCTTCTTTACAACATACTTATCTCTTAAAAAGCAAAGAAGAGATCTCTATCAGTCCAAAATTTGTTATTAAATGCAAGTAGATGCAAAATAGAAATTTAATAGTTTGTGCTGGCAAACAAGAGAGTTTTGAGCTTTGCGTTAGTATTGGCATTGGTTTGATGCAAAGTGCGATAAATTTGACAAGAATTTGTTGCGAAAAAAGATTTGATGAGCTAATATTTATAGGAACTGCTGGAAGCTATGGAGACCTAAAAATAGGAGATATTGTAGAATGTAGCAAATCGGCAAATATTGAAATAGGATATTTTGATAAACTCTCATATACGCCATTGAAAAATCTTAATGTTTCACGTGAAACTTCACATGATTTGGTTGTAAATTGTAGTAATTTTATCACTCAAGATGAAAAAATAGCAAAACAGATGCTTCTAAATGGATTTGATTTGGAAAATATGGAGTTTTTTGCAGTCCAAAATGTGGCTAGAAGTTTTGGCATAAAATCTCGTGGTATTTTTTATATTACAAATTATTGCGATAAAAATGCTCATGAAGAGTTTATCAAAAATCATAAAACAGCAAAAGAAAAGCTAAATCAATATATAAAGAATTTCACATGAGCATACTTGATTTTACTCAAGATGAATTAAAAAATTTGATAAAACCAGCCTTTAGAGTGAAACAAATCTATAAGTGGATTTATCAAAATTATGCCGATAGTTTTGAAGTCATGCATACTATCCCAAAGGCTTTACGAAAAGAGCTAGAAGAAAAATATACCCTCATGCCACTTCGTATAGCAAAAGAGGAAAAAAGTCTTGACGGAAGCATAAAATACCTCTTTTCTCTCCACGACGGTAAAACTATGGAAGCGGTTTTGCTACCCATGAAAAAAGAAGAATTTGATAAAGATGGCAAACGCATTCATCACACTCGCTACACCATTTGTGTTTCAAGTCAGGTAGGCTGTAAAATCGGATGTTCGTTTTGTCTAACTGCAAAAGGCGGATTTGTAAGAAATCTAAGCCCAGGCGAAATTGTAGCACAAGTTTTGCTGATAAAAAAACTAAATAATATCGACGCAGAACGAAGAGTAAATATAGTTTACATGGGCATGGGCGAACCACTAGACAATCTTAACAATGTAGCAAAAGCAGTCAAGATATTTTCCGACATCGACGGACTTAGCATAAGTCCAAAACGCCAAACCATATCCACAAGCGGACTAAGTAGCCAAATAAAAAAACTTGGCGAAATGGATTTGGGCGTACTTTTAGCTATCTCACTTCATGCAGTAGATGATGAATTGCGTCAAGAGTTGATGCCTATAAACAAAGCATACAATATCCGCTCTATAATCGACGCTGTAAGAGAGTTTCCTATCGACCTAAGAAAAAGGGTTATGTTTGAGTATTTAGTGCTTGGAGGAGTCAATGATAGCCTTAAAAGTGCTAAAAAATTAGTAACCCTGCTTCACGGCATAAAAGCTAAGGTAAATTTGATATATTTTAATCCTCATGAAGGCTCACCCTATCAAAGACCAAATAAAAAAACAGTAGAAGACTTCAAAGATCATCTTAATGCTCATGGAGTAACCTGTACCATCCGCCAATCCAAAGGCTTAGACATATCAGCCGCCTGTGGGCAACTCAAAGAAAGGAGCAAAAATGACCATACTTGACATAGCACAAATAATTTTCATAGCCATAGTCGCCATAATTGGCATCGGAGGACTTATAAAAGTGGCTTTGTTTGATAAATAAATATCAAAACCCCTCATAGTCAAATATACTGACTACAATCGCCACACCATTGTCTTTCACATGGGCAACCATCTCCAGTTCCTCTATCTCCATCTGTATGCTGACTTGGGCAATTTCTAAGATAAAATATAGCCTCTTCACAACTGCTCATGTGCAAACAATGGGTTTTACCTTGGCAACTATAAGTTGAAAAATCAAACTTTTTTACGGTTTTCTTAATGAATTCAGCAGATAAAGTTTTTTGTTCCACTTGTTTTGCAGGTAATATTTGTTTTGCAGTAGCAGAACTTATATCATATAGCCTTTTTGTTAAAAAGATAAAACATAGTAAAAATACAAGCAAATATAATAGTTAAATTTTTAATATTCATTTTTTACCTCATTTATAAACTTGAAAGTTGATTATAACAAAAAAACGATTTGCTTAAATCTAGAAAAATTTAGATATTTTTTTGCTATTTAATGAAAAATAAAAATTAAAGAGGCAAATGCAATAAAAGCTCACAGGGTTTTCATTATATAAAACCATAATTTTAGATATTTGTTCTTTACTTACATAATATATACTTAAGATTATATAAATTTTTATAAAATTAAGCTTATTTTTACTTTAACCTAACTAACAATCCACTTTTTACTAACTAACAAGTTATCTTTTTCGTACACCTTGCCAATCAACTCATCACCTTTTTTTAATTCCCCTACCCCTTTTGGAGTTCCGCTCATGAGCATATCGTTATCACAAATATCACTAAATGTTAGCACTTCTTTGATAATCTCATTTGGTTTATTTATCATCAAATCAACCCCGCCAAATTGGACTAACTTGCCATTTAAAAACAATTCCAATCTCAAATCCTCTAACACTTCAAAACTAACAAACTCACTTGTTACAGCAGAACCCCTAAAAGCCTTTGCCCTCTCCCACGGCAATCCTTTTTGCTTTAACTCACTTTGTATTTTGCGTTTTGTTAGGTCAAGACCAAATGCCACTTTAACTAAGTTTTTATCCTTTATCAAAAAAGTAAGCTCACTTTCAAAGTGAGTTATCTCCTCATCATATAATACTAACTCATCACTAACAGCACAGCTAGGTTTAAAAAATATAACCATCTGTTTTGGCACTTCATTGTTTAGCTCTTGTATGTGTTCGACAAAATTTCTTCCTATACATATGATTTTATTACCCTTTTGCAAACTCATAAAATTCCTTTTCTATATCTTTTTTACTTTCAAACTTATATCTTTTACCCTCATACTCAAAGCTTAAACTTTGGGCGTGCAAAAGTAGTCTTGAAGCCCCTAATTTGTCAAAACATTCTTGCTTGTGCATTTGTCTATCAAGATATTTTTTGGCTACTTCAGTGCTAACTCCGTAAAGATTATCTCCAAGTATGCGATGTTTCACGTGAAACAAATGTACGCGGATTTGATGTTGCCTTCCAGTTTTTGGATAAGCTTTGACAAGAGTTGCGTTTATATCTTCAAAATATTTCAAAGGCTCAAAATCCGTAATACTTGGTTTGCCTTGCTCATGAACCAACATTCTAACCTTTATATCTTCATAGTTATCATTAAGCTTCAAAGGTGCATCCACATGCAAACTCTTTTTCATTTCTCCATGAGCAAGAGCAAGATATGTTTTTTGCACTTGGCGTTTTTCAAAGAGCATTTTGAGTTTTGCTTCGGCTTGTTTGTTTTTCGCAACCATGATAAGACCTGAAGTTTGTTTATCAAGCCTATGAACAATGTGAGCTGACGAGCCAAAATCACTCAAAATTTCATCAAACAAACAATACTCACAATCCCTACTAGTCGGATGAACTAAAATCCCACTTGGCTTATCATAAATGACAAAATCTTCCTCTTCATAAACAGGTTTCAATCCACGAGAAGCAGGAGCATAAATCACAACTTCTACCTCGCCACTAAGTTTTGCATTTTTCTCAAGCACACAAACATCGTTTTGATAAAGCCTATATCTATCCACCCACCTTTGAGCTTCTTTCATGCCTAAATCAAACTCTTTCATGAGAAAACTATAAGCTGGTGTCGGTTTTTTTATAAAAAATTTTTCTTTTACATAAGGCACTTTTTACTCGCTTTTTGCTAAAATATTATTCATTTTACTAAAAAAATATTATATAAAATTTAAAAAGGCAAACTATGAGCCAAAAATCATTTGTTATATCAGCTTTAGAAAAAAGGGGTGGTTTTGCAACACTAAGTGAGCTTTATCGTCTAGTTGATGTCTCTACATGGAAGACAAAAACTCCTCAAGAGAGCATTAGACGAATCTTACAAACAAACAAAGAATTTTATAAAATAGAAGCAGGACTTTGGGGTCTGATAAGTCAAAAAAAAGACATAGAACAAACATTAAAACCCCATGAAGAACTTTTTACGCATTCTTATTATCAAGGTATCATAGCACAAATAGGCAATCTAAGATGCCATGAAACTTTTATACCGCACCAAGACCAAAATAGGAATTTTTTAGAAAAAAAATTAAGTGAAATCGCATCAATTAAAAAAATTTTTGATTTTTCATATTCGAATATAGTACAAAAAGCTAAGATGGTTGATGTTGTTTGGTTTAATGAGCGAAAACTACCACATTCTTTTTTTGAAGTAGAACATACAAGTGATTTTAAAAATTCTTTAAATAAATTTTACGAATTGCAAGATTTTAGAGCAAATTTTTTTATAGTTGCTAGTAAAAATAGACAAAAACAGTTTGAAAATATTATCAACAATAGTATCTATACAAATATCAAGCCATATGTCAAATTTGCTCAATACGAAACCATCATCAAACAATACGAGCTAGAAAAGGCAAAATATAACTATGGTATCTAAAACTATTAAAAAGGATAAATATGATTGAGCGTTACTCACGAGAACAGATGGCAAAAAACTGGAGCATTCAAGCAAAATACGATGTATGGTTAGAGGTTGAAAAATCAGCCGTAAAAGCTTGGAACAAACTTGGTCTTATCCCAGATGATGACTGCAAAAAGATACTCAAATATGCAAAGTTTGATATAAACCGCATAGACGAAATCGAAAAAGAGACTAAGCATGATGTTATAGCATTTTTAACAAGTGTTAGCGAGAGTTTAGGAGATGAGAGTCGTTGGGTGCATTATGGCATGACTTCAAGCGATTGTATCGATACGGCTGTTGCTTTGCAGATGAAAAGATCTTTAAAGCTTATCATCAAAGATGTAAAGGGGCTGTTAAAAGTTTTAAAACGAAAGGCTCATGAACATAAAAACACTCTTATGGTCGGCAGAAGCCACGGCATACATGGTGAGCCCATAACCTTTGGTTTGGTTGTTGCCATTTGGCATGATGAGATCAAAAGAAGCCTTAAAAATCTCAAAAGCGTTTTAAAAGTTATCTCTGTAGGACAAATCAGCGGAGCTATGGGAAACTTTGCTCATGCACCGCTGAAACTTGAAGAACTTACTTGTAAAGACCTTGGTTTAAAACCAGCTCCTGTATCAAATCAAGTAATCCAACGAGACCGCTACGCAGCACTTTTTAACGCCCTAGCCTTACTTGCTTCATCATGTGAAAAAATTGCAGTGGCGATCCGCCATTTTCAGCGAACAGAAGTTTATGAGTGTGAAGAGTTTTTTAGCAAGGGTCAAAAAGGCTCATCTGCCATGCCTCATAAAAGAAATCCAGTTCTAAGTGAAAACATCACAGGACTTTGTCGTATGATACGCTCTTACGCACAACCTAGTATGGAAAATGTTGCTTTATGGCACGAACGAGATATAAGTCATAGCTCTGTTGAGAGATTTATCTTGCCTGATGCTTTTATCACAACTGATTTTATGTTAGGTCGCTTGAGTGGACTTATGGATAAGCTTGTAGTGTATCCCCAAAATATGATGAAAAATCTCAATCTAACAGGTGGGCTTGTTTTTTCACAGCGAGTTTTATTGGAACTTCCAAAATGTGGTGTTAGCCGTGAAGACGCTTACAGGATAGTGCAAAGAAATGCCATGAAAGTTTGGGAAGATTTACAAAAAGGAAAACCAGCCATAAATAAAAAAGGTGAAAGTCTGTTTTTACAAAATCTTTTAAATGATGAAGACTTAGGTAAAAAATTAAGCAAAGAACAGATAAAAGATTGTTTTGATTATGGATATTATACAAAAAATGTAGATGCAATTTTTAAAAGAGTATTTAAGGACTAAAATCAAACAACTACTAAAGTTTTTTACCTATAGTTGTTTGATTGTCTAAAGCAATTTATATTGTACCGTGCAACCTGCACGCTTTTAACTGCTTCATGAAGAGGTATTTTCGTCTTTAGCGGCGTAAAACTTCAAAAGATCGTAGATTTTTTCTAAATCCTCTTTTGGCGTTTTAATGTTTGGGCATATTTGCTTAATGGCTTGAGTTAGTTTGTCCTTTTGTTTTATGTTTTGCCACTCATCTTCGGTGTGAGAATTTGCTATTTTTTGCAAATCAAGACCACACTCTTTTGTTAGTTTTTCGACAATATTTTTCTGTTCTTTTGTTACATCGGCATTAGCATTTGCAACAAAAAGAGTGAGAAAAAAGATAGCTAAAAACTTTTTCATGATATACTCCTCGTATAATATATTTATCAATTTACTAGATCAAATATGAGTAGTAATTTGATAGTTATTTAGACTTTGGTAGAATTTTAAATTGTTTTACTAATT
>PDWI01005978.1_pt1 | contig 15485 bp, 14 predicted proteins | sample 1430891 | NCBI WGS metagenome assembly PDWI01 (sample SAMN01162508, study PRJNA174530) | Oral metagenome, whole genome shotgun sequencing project. | biome: Marine environment; feature: Marine mammal; material: Swab sample of the gingival sulcus; isolation source: swab sample of gingival sulcus... | reverse complement strand
GGAAGTAAAGGAGATGTTTTTTCTCTATCTAATCCTTCTTTCATAGAATTTACTAAGCCATCTTTTAAAATTCCAGTATAAGCTAAAAACTTCCATGGCTGTCTATTTTTAGCTGATGGAGCTAAACCTGCTGATGATACTATTTTGTCTAAATATTCTTTTTCTACTTCTTTGTTTTTAAATTTTCTTATACTTCTTCTATCTTTAATTGCTTTCATTTTATCACTTTTTATTTTAAAACAGCTAAAACTGTACTTACCATTGTTTTTAAATCATTAATAAAACTAAAATTTTCTATACTATTTAGATTAATACTCATTTTGCTTGGAAGTACCTTTTTAATATAAACATCATCTATTGTAAAACCTTCTTTTACTCCCTCTGCTATAACTACATCTTCATCTTTAAATTTTATACTTGCATTAGAAGTAACACCTGCTGGTAATAACAATGTTGCATACATTTCTTTTGAATATTCGTTTACATATTTTACTACTTCTGGTCTTGTACCAACAAAACTCATATCCCCAACAAATATATTAAAAAGTTGTGGTAATTCATCAAGTCTATATTTTCTAAGTTTTACACCTATTTTAGTTACTCTACTATCATTTCCTGTTGTAACTGCAGAACCAAATTTTGAAGCATCTTCACACATTGTCCTAAATTTATATATCTTAAATTCTTTAAAATAACTTGTAACTCTTATTTGCTTAAAAATTATTTCTCCTTTACTATCTAATTTTATAAATATTGCAATAATTACCATAACTGGTAATAACAATATAATTAAAATAGCAGACATAATAATATCAAATAATCTTTTTATAAATAAATGAAATCTTTTTCTTAAAAGAATATCATAATATTTTTTAACAAATTCATTCTGCATTTTTTCAGGTAGATTATCCCATTTTCTTAACATAAATTTATCCTATTTAACATATTTTTCAACAATATCTATGTATTTCTGTATTATATACTCAACATCACCATTAGTTAAACTTGTATGTAGCGGAAGTGTAATTGCATTTTTATAATGGCTATATGCTCTTGGATAATTAGAAATATCAAAACCAAGATTTTTATATGCACTCATCATTGGTAAAGGCTTATAATGAACATTTGTAGATATATTCTCTTTTGCCATTTCTATAATAATTTGATTTCTAATATCCTCATCTATTCCACCAACTCTTGTGATATACAAATGTCCACTAGATATATTTTCATTATCATAATGTTTTAAAGTTTTTATTTTTGTGTTTTTAAGACCTTCATCATACATATTTATTATATTTCTTCTTCTTTGAAGAAGACCATCATATCTTTTAAATTGTACCAAACCCATTGCAGCTGATATATCTGTCATATTACATTTATACCACGCTCCTACAACATCATACTCCCAAGAGCCCAATTTACTTTTTGATAACGCATCTTTTGATTGTCCATGTAGACTATATAGCTGAAGTTGTTTATAAATATCTTCATCATCTATTCCATCTATACTTTTCCATGTCAATGCACCACCCTCTGCAACAGTTAAATTTTTTACAGCATGAAATGAAAATGATGAAAAATCTGCAATAGACCCCGCCATTTTACCATTTTTACTCGCACCAAAAGAATGTGCAGCATCTGCAAAAACAACTATTCTTCCAATAGCTTTTTGTATTTCATTTTTAGGTTTAAACATACTTTTTTTTCTATTAACTATTTCATATATCTTATCATAATCACAAATAATTCCTGCTATATCAACAGCTATTATTGCTTTTGTATTTTCATTTATTGCATTCTCTAAAGCAGCATAATCCATTTCTAAAGAGTGCTCTTGAGAGTCAATCATAACAACTTTTGCACCAACATGAATAGCTGGAGATGCAGTTGCTGTATATGTATATGCAGGAACTATAATTTCATCTTCTTCACCAAAACCTAAAAGCCTTAGTGCAAGTTCTTCACAAGCAGTAGCTGAATTAAGACAAACCGCTCTATTTACACCCACATACTCCGCTATCTTTTTTTCAAATTCCTTTGTTTTAGGTCCTGTTGTTATCCATCCACTATTTAAAACTTCTATTACTTCTTTAATTTCTTCTTCACCAATATCTGGTGGACTAAAAGGTATCTTCTTCATTTTTTCTCCTAACACTACAAACTAAATATTGAATATGAAAAAATTCCAACAAATAGAGCAGCAATCATAACACCTATTGCAATAGATATAAATGCAATTTTATTATTAATATCAAACATTTTTGCAGCAATAGCTCCACTCCATGCTCCTGAACCTGGAAGAGGAATAGCCACAAAAATAATAAGTGCAATAGAGCCATATTTATCTTTTGTTTTTTTAAATTTTATAGATACATTATTTTTAGTTTTATCTATTATCTTTTTAAATAATTTGAATTGTTCAAAAAATTTCATAATAGGATCTAATAACCATAATATAAATGGTATAACTATTATATTTCCTAATAAAGAAACAAAAAAAACATTCAAAGAATTAAGTTTCATTCCCATACCAAAAGGAATAGCACCCCGTAATTCAAATACAGGAAGCATTGAAACTATTAAAACCAGTAAATACTTAATCATTTTTTAACTCATCCACTCTTATATTAACTATGTTTTTAACAAATTCACTCTCTCCAAAGCTAATATAATATTCAAGCTCTATATTTCCTATTCCATCTATAATATTATTTTCTATATTTTTTGTTGTAATTTCTGTTGCGAACATTCCTTCTGGTGTATTATAAACCGATCTTTCTACAGAACCTTCTCTAAAATTCATAACATAATTATCATCGCCTGTTACCGTTCTTAACACATAGTCACAACCTATTTCTAAATGACCTATAATAGGTGTTTTAGAATCTAAAATTTTTGTTTCATCATAAGTATATAAATATGATTCTTTCTTTTTTTCCATTTTTCCTTCAGTATAAAAAGTCATATTATTTTCATTTTTACTGCCTGCATCAAAAATCGTTTCAAACTTTATCTTAACATCTTTCATTTCTACCTACTCGCTTTTTTTATTAAAGCATCTAATAATTGACTCCTTGTATATCCTTTTTGTTCAACTAATTTAGGATACATACTATATTTTGTAAAACCCGGAAATGTATTTATCTCATTGAGATAAATCTCATTTTCATCAGTAACAAAGAAGTCAACCCTACTAATACTTTGTATCCCAATTTTCTCTACAATCTGTTTTACAATATCCCTTATTTTCTCTACAATATTTTGTTCTAAATCTGTTGGTACTTTTACTAATGACTTCCCATCATCAAAATATTTGGCTTCATAATCATAAAATTCATGAGAGGCAACAACCTCTCCCACTTCTGTTATAACATCATTAAATACTGCACACTCTATTTCTCTGCCATTTATATTTTTTTCAATAAGTACCTTATCACAACTAATGAATGCTTCTTTAATAGCTAAATCTAATTGTTTTTTTCTTTTAACTTTTGTTATACCAATACTAGAACCTTGACTTGCAGGCTTTACAAACACAGGATATTCTAAATCTTCTAAATTGTATTCTTTATCCTTATATAAAGTAGTCCATGGAACAACCTTTATTCCACTATCTCTTAATATTCTTTTTGTAATATCTTTATCCATACATATTGCAGAAGAAAGCACACCCTCTCCAATATACTTTACACCTAGTATATCTAAAAATCCTTGAAGCCTACCATCTTCTCCATAATTACCATGTAAAACAGGTAATACAACATCTACATCATATAATACTTCTAACTCTTTTGAAGTTAATATCGGCTCATTATCAACAAAACTAAGTGTTTCTTCAAGAGGAATACTATCTAATTGACGTATCTTTGCATTATCAATACCAATTCCTAAATAGTGTATTTCATAATCATTTGTACTCTTTAATATTTTATCTATCTCTATAGCACTCATAATTGAAATACTATGTTCTGCGCATTTACCGCCAAATAATATAGCTACTTTCTTCTTCATCTAAAATCCTCTCTATAAGTTTATACATTAGTTTTGTGATTAAAAGTTGGTACAATCATTTCAAGCTCTTTAATTAAAATCTTATCATCACTTTTAGAAACAACTTTTTTTAGATTTTCTAATTGACCCTGTACGATTTCATAATCAAATTCTTCATTTTCTTCAACAAATATTTTTTTATTATCTGTTTTTATAGCATTATCTAAATCTACTAATATTTCTTCGTATAGTTTCTCTCCTGGTCTTAATCCTGTTATTTTGATCTCTATATCTTCACCAACTTTATATCCCATAAGTTTAATCATTTTTTTAGCTAAATCTATAATTTTTACAGGATCACCCATATCAAGCACAAAAATTTCTCCACCTTTTGACTTTGTTGCAGTTTCTAAAACTAAAGAACACGCTTCTGGTATTGTCATAAAAAATCTAGTTATATTCTCATTAGTTACAGTTACAGGCCCGCCACTCTCTATTTGTCTTTTAAAAAGAGGAACAACAGAACCATTTGAGCCTAAAACATTTCCAAATCTTACACAAGAAAACTTTGTACTACTAATAGAATTATAAGAATTTATAATCATTTCATCAATTCTTTTTGTAGCACCCATAACATTTGTAGGATTTACTGCTTTATCTGTGCTTATCTGTAAAAATACATCTACATTATTCTTATGTGCTGCATCTGCAATATTATTTGTCCCAAAAACATTATTAAGTACAGCAGACTGTGGAGATACTTCCATTAATGGAACATGTTTATGTGCAGCAGCGTGAAGTACAATATTAGGCTTATACTCATTAAATATATCATCCATTCTCTTCTTATCTCTAACACTCTCTATAAGCACCTTTAAATCAATATCAGTATATCTATTTAAAATTTCATTTTGAACATCGTATACATTATTTTCATATATATCTACTAATATTAGTTGTTTTACATCCATTGATGCAACCTGTCTTGCAAGCTCACTACCTATAGAGCCTCCACCACCCGAAATTAAAACAACCTTATTTTTAAACATTTTCTTTATAGACTGATTATCAAGCACAATCTCTTCTCTACCCAATAAATCAGAAATATTTATCTCACCTATTTTCTCAATATTTTTTCTTTTCTCAACAATCTCTTTAAGCGAAGGTACTGTTGATATAACATTTATTGGTATATCCATCCTATCAATTAAATCCATTTTACTCTGTTTATCTATTGATGGAATTGCAAGAACTACCTCATCAACACTATAATTTTCAATTATTTTCTTTACATTTTTAGTATTACCTATTACCTCTATACCATTTATTATTCTATTGCTTTTTTCTTTATCATCATCAATAAGACCCACTATTTCATAATTAAAATTATTATTTTTATTTATATCATCTATTAACATTGAACCAGCTTCTCCTGCTCCAACTATCAAAATTTTCTTTGTTTTAAATATATTTCTACCAACAAAATACATTTTAATCTTATGATAAAATTTAGCAATCACAAATATAAGAATATCTAATAATGCCGATATTACAAAAACAGAACGAGGTAATGTTATAAACTTCATGTAATTAATTATTACTAATATTGAATTTGAAAGTAGTGATACAAATATTATTTTAAATAAATCTATAATATTTGAATATGCCCATATTATTAAATGAAATCTAAAAACAAAATATATAAATAACTTTACTAAAATAAAAACTATAAAAACTGAATAATTCATATATTTAGGTTCTAACTTAAATTCAAACCTAATTAGTATAGATAAGTACAAACTTATAGTAATTATTAAAATGTCTACTATCGTATTTCTAAAAATTCTCTTCAAAATTAAATCCCCCATCAATCTATGTTACTATCAAAATATTATATCATAAATAAAAATATTATTAATTATTATTTTGCTTTATTATATACAAATCTACTTAACACATCATTTAATAAAATACCAATAACACTTGCTATTGCATAAGGCACAATCATTTCTCCCACTCCATACTTTATAAAAAGAACTAAAAATGAAAATCCAATTCCATAAAATGAACTAAGACAAGCAATTACACCTATCAATACCACTGCTGAAACTGGTTTTATAATCGCACCTATAAGTGCTCCCATCAAAAGCATTATAGTAAACTCCCCTCCTATCGCTCCAAATAAAACACTTATACTAAAACCAACAAACAAAAATATTAAAAAGGGCACAAAGTTTATATTTTGATTAAAATCCAATATAAAAATTTTAAAATAATCTGGATAAAAATATCCAATAAAAGATATAATAATTCCACCTATAAACGGTGAAAAAAATGGCATTTTTTTATTATGTATCATCTTTAATTTTGGAACATACATTTTCATAACAAACCCTACAAAAGCTGCCAACATTCCAACAAATAATGAATAAAAAATTGCTTCATAAAAAGGCATATTATTTAATATATTTAAATTTAGTATATTTACCTTTCCAAATAAAAGATGTACTATGCCATAAGCAGATACAGATGATATTATAAGCGGATATACCACTTTATTAAATGACATTTTTTTTATATAGTACAACTCTAAAACAAATATGATACCAAACAAAACAGAACCTGTTATTGACGCCAAAGCCCCCGCAACCCCAGCAGATATTATTAATTTAATCTCCGTATCTTTTTTTGTAATACTATATGCTATATTAGAACCTATTGCGCCACCAAGATGAATAAAAAAACCTACTTTACCCATCAAAAAACCAGTACATATACTTACAGTAGTCCCTATAAATTTTAATATTGTATCCTTAATATTTATTATTTGAACATCTATTGCTTTTATTTCCTCTAAAACTACCGCTGAACCAAAATTCTTATTACCATCACCTATAAAATACCATATTATAGATAATATTATTCCTCCAATAGTAGGCGCAATAAAATTATATTCACTTTTTATAATAAACCTTCCATAAAATTTAAAACTAAATAAAAAGAAAGTCCCAAATAATCCAGTTGTCAATCCAACAATCAGTGATACTAATATATTATGCTTATTCTTCATTTTTCTCCTATATTAAAATATTTTTATCTAAAAATAGCTTTTACCTTTTCTAATAATGTCATTTTTACTTTTTCATGTTTTTCATATTTTACTTTTTCTTTTTGTAATGCTGGAGTAGAAATAACAAACTGTTGTAATTTTACGTCTGTATTTTTATTAGAAACAAACGATTTAACAACATAATCATCAAATTGATAATCTTTTTTTATCTTATCTATTTTTTTATTTACTTCTCCCATATTAAAACTAGATAATCCGTTATTAAGTTGGCTTACACCTCTATCTATTTTTTTACCAGCAACATCTAATTTACCTACACCATCTAAGACAGACTTAACCCCAGAATCTAAATCATTATATTTACTCTTTATTTTTTCTTGTGATTTATATATTTGAGTCACACCACTATTAAATTTAGAATATTCATTAGCAAATGTAACAATTCCAGATTTTAGTTTTGATAATCCATTTATTGAATTAGATACCTGTTGTATTCCATTATCAAATTTAGAATATTGCTTATTCAAGGTTGTAATTCCACTTTGTATTTTATTTGTTCCTAATTCTAATTGTTTTATAAATTCATCCTTTGCCATTATAGCTTTATTATTTGCTTCAAAAATTTGTATTTGTTGTTTTAATAATTTTAATTCCATCTCAATAGCTTTTCTCTTTTTTAACGGAATTCTTTTATCTTTAAGTTGCATACTCATTTTTTTATAATTTGCTTTTAAATTATTAGCTAAATATGTATTTTCTTTGGCTACATCTAAATAATTTAAAACTATAAGAGTTTTATTAATAATTTCTATTTCAGATGCCATTAAAACCTTTTTAGTAATATCAATAGGCTTTAAATATTTTTCTGGCACTGCATTTAATTTTTCTAAATTCTTTTCTAATCCTTTTTTTAAAGAAATATTTGCATTTTTAAGTTGCTCAAAATCACTATTACTTTTTAATGCCGAAAAAGATTTAGAATATTCATTTATTCCTAATTCTAGATTAGACAAAGCATGCTTTATTCTTTTTGAGCCTTTTATTAGCTCATCAATAGAGCCGTTATTTGACCCATTTATTTTTGTATTTAATTCATTAATAGATTTTAAAATTTTATCAGATGATTCTTTTATTTTCTTTGAACCAGATGCTAACTGATTTAGCCCACTTTTAAACTGTTTAGAGCCAGAACTAAGTTTTTTTGTACCATTATACAGATTTGACGTTCCATTACTAAGCTGTGAAGTCCCATACTTTAATTGTCCAACTCCATTTTTTAAATCCGATATTTTATCTAGTTGAGCTGTAAAATTAGGAATTTCTATTTTTTGATTTGCTTTAAAAGGAACAGCAACAAACCTTATTTCATCTAATTCAAAATCTTTTGCATCAAACTCTAATTCTATATTTGCATTTCTTTTTGGTAAAACAATATAATTAAAAGTTGTTTTTGAACCAGCATATACAATATTTGCGTTTTCACTCTTTATATTTTTTATCTTATCTGAATAAGCAGAAACACTTATTTGCATAGAAAAATTATTAAAAATGTCTTTATATACATCTTCATTTTTTTTAGTATTTATTTCTATCTTTATTTTCCCATTTTTTGATATTAACTCTTTTGCTTCTATCTTATTTCCATCTAAATAATAACTTATATCTATTATCCATGGAAGCACTGCATTTTTTAAATTCCCTTGATAATAAAATTTACCTTTATTATTACTTATTCTCATTTCATCATCATTTATACTTATTTTTTTTGAATTAGTAAGATTTTTTACACTATCATATTTACCATAATCAACTATTTCTTTCTCATTACCAAATACATTTACTATATATGTATTTTTTAAAGCCCCATCACTATTTATATTCATATATATAATTTCATCTTTAGAAGTTGCACCAAAAGATACACTAATATTAAAAATCAAAAACATTGCACACATTAAACAAACAATTCTTTTCATCTATTCCTCCTCCTTTTTTAAAAAATCAACTCCTAAAGTAGTTTTTTCTATTACTTTATCAAAAACTATTAAAAACAATGGTAAAAATATTAATACAGAAAGTAGTGACAAAAATGCACCTCTACCTATTAGCTCCCCATGCTCTCCAACTAACTTGTTAGCCGATATATATTTAAGTGAAAAACCTGCTACTGTAAGTATAATACCTGATGTAAGAATACTTATTGTTGTATCATCATACGTTTTTTGCACTGCCTCTCTAACTCCTAAAATAGCCCTATTTTCTATATATCTATTACTAAATAATATAGCATAATCTACTGTTGCTCCAAGCTGAATTGAGGATGCTATAAGAAATGTTATAAAAAATATTGGATTATCAGAAAAATAAGGGACACTCATGTTAAGCCATATACTTGTTTGTATAACTAATAAAAGTATTATTGGTATTGTAAATGATTTAAATGCCATAAGTATTACTAAACCAACAGCAAATATTGCAATTAAATTTACCTTTCTACTATCAAATCCAGTAATGACTTTCATATCATAAGTTGTTACTGACTCTCCTAATAAGTAATAATTTTTACCATATACATCTTTTGCTTTTTTTCTAACATCATCTATTATTTTATATACATTTTCTCCCTCTTTTTGTGCATCAAATCCTAATACAATTCTTGAATATTTATTAGAATAAAAATTTGAACTTTGAGATTTATTTAAAATCTCTTTAGGTACTTGATAGCCTACCGTATTAGAATAAGAAAAATTATATGTATATTCAGGTATTTTCTTTACTTTTTCTATAAATTCATACTCTTTTGAAATATCATCATTTGGCACTAACACAACCATTTGATTATCTTTGCCAAATACTTCTTCAATATAATCTCTGTCTTTGCCAAGTTTTGAATTTTGCATTATTATTCTTGATGAACCATAAGAAAAATCATTTTTTAACTGTGCAAAATATGAAATAAAACTAATAGATACAAATACAATTAAAAGAATAATTGCTGTAATATTTTTTGATCTTCCTATTATTTTATTTAAAATAGTAAACTTTGGCATAAAAACTCTATGTTTCGTTTTTTCTATCAACTTATAACTAAAAAGAAGTAAAACAGGTAATAACAAAAATACAGAAAGTAGGCTAAAAAATATTCCTTTTGTCATTACTATTCCCATATCTGGCCCAATTTTAAATCTCATAATAACAAGAACTGCAAAACCAATCGCTGTTGTAAGTCCACTAGATAGTACAGATTTAAAGCTAAGTTTTGTTGCTTTTATAATAGCATCTCTTGGCTCACGCCCTAATTTAAGTTGTTCTGAAAATCTATGAAATAAAAATATAGTATAGTCCATTGATACAGCAAGCTGTAATAAAGACGATGCTGATCTTGTAACAAAACTTATTTCTCCTCTAAAAGCATTAGTACCATTATTTAAAACTATTGCTATACCTATTGTTAATAAAAGTATTATAGGCTCAATCCAAGAGCTTGTTGTAATTATCAAGATAAAAAATATAAACGGAACTACAAATAACATTATCTTAGTCACTTCTCCTGATGTATTTATCATTGTATCTGTACTTTCAATCATACTTCCTGAAAATTTAGCATTTTTACCTGCAATTTCTTGTACTTTTAAAACTGCATTAGATCTATTTTCTGATGAAATAGTAAGTAAAAATAATGCAGAACTATCTTTATAAAATGGTTCTACCATTTTTTTATTATATGCTTCTATAGGTTTTTTTATATCAAGCACATCATCAAGCCAGACAACTTTTTTTACTCCTTCAATATTGTTAAACTCTTTTTTCTTTTCTAAGGCCTCTCCTATAGAAATATCACTTATTAAAACACGTGTATTATACACACCATCAGAAAATTCTTCTTCAAACTTATCTAAAGCTATTGTTGATGGAGCATTACTTGGAAGATATGACTGCATATCATAATTAACATCTACTGTAAGCATCAGAAATAAGCATACAATAAATGAAATTCCAAAAACAAAAAGAACTAACCACTTATGGTCTAATAATTTACCAATAAATTTTTCCATATTATTTGTAAACTCCTCCTATATCATCTATTGCTATTGGCAATTTAGAATTATACATATCTATTGGAGAAAACTTAAATCTACTTTTTTTATTCATTAAATCTATTTTTTCTTTTATAGTAATATCTTCTATATGCCCCGTTCTAATATACTCATTTAAAACATTATATGAAAAGCCAAAAACTTCTTCATCAGTTTTACCTGTAAGACCATCTGCTGGCTTTTTATAAACAAACTTCTCATCTAATCCAAGTTCTATTGCTATTTGAATAACCTCATCTGTCGTAAATGTAGCAAGAGGACTAAATGCTCCTGTAGTATCACCATAAATTGTTGCAAACCCAATCCAATCTTCACTCAAGTTACTGGTATTTATAACAACTGAATTTTCAATAGATTGTGATATTGCATACAACGTAGTCATCCTAACTCTTGGTGGAATATTAATATGTGTTTGATTTGAAATGTTTTCTAAAAATGAAATTGAATTAATTAGTGAATTAACCACACCTTCTATCTGCACAACTTTATATTTTATATCTAAAAATTCACATAACTCTATTGCATAATCTATATCACTCTGAACTCCATTTGGCATTAAAACTCCAAATACATTTTCTTTTCCTAAAGCTCTTACCATTAAAGCTGCAACAGTAGATGAATCTTTTCCTCCTGAAATACCTATTACAACCCTTTTAGCTCCAATAGATTTCATTTTATAATCAATCCAACTTATTAAATCGTTTATTATATATTTTACATTATCAAGTTTCATATTTTTCCCCATTCATTATATAGAATAATTATATCATATATATATATCAATATGACTATAAAATATACTCTAATCTATGATATAATTTACAAAAAGGAGGAACTATGACAAATATTTTTCCAAAAGACATAAAAAACATTCATCTTATTGGAATTGGTGGTGTTAGTATGAACGCCATAGCAAAATTATTACATAAAATGAATTATACAATAACTGGTTCTGATACAAAAATAAGTAAAAACACACAAGAACTTGAAGAATTGGGAATAAAAGTTCAATATAATCATGAAGTAAATTTAATAAAAAATGCAGATATATTAATACATACAGCGGCAATAAAAGATGACAACAAAGAATTTATATATGCAAAAGATAATAATATAGAAATATATTACAGAGCAGAATTTCTTGGACTACTTACAAGCAAATATAAATATTCAATAGGTGTTAGTGGCACTCATGGTAAAACCTCTACTACAGCAATGATTGGAACTATGCTTTTAAACACAGATATTAATCCAACAATATTTGTTGGTGCAGATGTAAAAGAATTAAATGGAAACTTTATATATGGAAAAGGCGACTATATTGTAAATGAAACTTGTGAATATAAAGAATCATATTTAGACTTTAATTTAAACTATGCTGTATTAAATAATCTAGAACTTGACCATACAGATTACTATAAAAATATACAACAATTAAGTGATAGCTTTTTAAAATTCTCAAATAATTTAAGAAATCCATCTTATTTAATTGCAAATATTGATGACAAAGAAGTAAAAAAAATAACAGAAAAAACAAATGCAAATGTAATAAGCTATTCTATACACTCAAACAGTCTATATAAAGCTGAAAATATAAAATATATAAATGGATTTGCAACATTTGATTTTACAAAAAATAAAAAAAATTTAAAAAATATAAATTTAAGTGTACCTGGAGAAATAAATGTTTATAATGCACTTGCAGCTCTTTGTACAATGGAAATTTTAGGACTATTAAACAATGATACAGTAAATGCTCTAGAAAAATTTAGAGGTTCAAATAGAAGATTTGAGTTCAAAGGTGAATATAATAGCTCTCCATTATATGATGATTATGCTCATCATCCCAGCTCAATAAAGGCATTAATAGATATAATAAATAAGATGTATCCTGACAAAAAGAAAATACTTGCATTTGAGCCACACACATATTCAAGAACACACGACCTTTTTGACGAATTTAGCAAATCATTTAAAGGGGCTAACAAAGTTTATATAACAGATATATTTGCAGCTAGAGAGAAAAATATTTATGATATAAGTTCAAATGATTTAGTTAATGCAGTAAATAATTTTTCTAATAATGCTATATATATAGAAAATTATGAAAAACTAATATACAATTTAAAAAATGAATTAAATGAAAATACAGTGTTTTTTACAGTAGGTGCTGGTATGTTATTTAAGATACATGATGAATTAAAATAGAGGAGAAAAACTCCTCTATTATTTTATGTTTGGATTATAAACTCTTCTTTTTTCTAGTGAAAATACTGGATCACTAAATGTTCCTTTTTCACAAGAACGCATAGCTTTTTGAAAATCAAAAACTCTTGCATCTATTACATCTACATAATGAAGTAATTCTGCTTCAAGAAATACTGGTTTTTTAGGCGACCCATATTCTGCTTCGTAATGATGAGATAAAACCATGTGTTTTAAGAGCAAAACAATTTCTGGATCTGTTCCTAAAATTTTCCCTGCCTTTTCAATCTCAACAACTCCCTGCGTAATATGACCAAGCATTTCTCCTTCAACTGTATATTTTTCTACAAGTCCTATTTCTTTTGAGTACATCTCATTTATTTTTTCTAAGTCATGCAGTATTATTCCAGAAACAAGTAAATCAGAGTTTGCACCATATATTTTAACTAATTCTTTTCCCACTTTTATCATCCTATATACATGATATAAAAGACCTGCTCTAATTGAGTGATGATTACTTTTTGCTGCTGGATAATACATAAACTCCTTTTTCCTTTTATCTACCAAATATTTTGTAATCTTTTTTATATCCTCATTTGTCATTATATCTATTTCATTTCTTATAAAATCATACATTTCTTGTGCATCTATTGGAGCTGATGGAACTATATCATTAAAATCAAATTCATCTTTATTTGCAATTCTCATATTTAATATTTTAACTTGAATTCTATCCATCCATAATGTAATATCCGCCTTTAATTTTATTATATCACCTACACTATATTTATTTTCATCTCCATCTTCAATATTCCAAAATTTAGCTTCAACATCTCCAGTATCATCAGCAATTCTTAAATCAAGATATTTTTTATTATTTGTACTAGTTTTAACATTAAGCATTTTTATAATATAACAATCTTCTATTCTCTCTCCCGTTTTAAAATCAATTACCTTTTTGTGCATAACTACCTCTTTTCAATAACTTAACTATATCACAACTTACAAAACATTTACTTTTCACCAAGCATTATATCATTATTTATTTTTGTATAAAATAATTCTTTTATTTTGTTTAAATCAAATTCAAAATTACCAAGAATCCACATTATCTTTGTTACCGTTGCCTCTATTGTCATATCGTGTGATTCAAGATATGAAACTCCCTCTATTCTCTTTCCAACCTCATACACCCCAATATCTGATCCTTCTTGTGGTACCTGAGTTGTCATAATAATAACTTTTTTATGATTATATTCTTTTATTAGTTGTTTTAATTCCTTTTCTAAAAATTTAGGTATTCCACCCACACCATAACTTTCAATTATAATAGCATCATAATTTTTAAATATTGAATTTAATATATTTGAGCTTATAGATGGAGTTAATTTTAAAACAAAGACTTTTTCATTTACATTATCATAAAATTTAACTTTACTTTTTTTATTATTTTCAATATATCTATATATTTTTTCATCATGAATTACTGATAATACAGGAAAATTAATAGATGCAAAAGCATCAAAACTCTTTGTCCTTTCCTTTCTAGCACGTGTTCCAGATATTACTTTTCCATTAAATACGACACTAACTCCCTTTGAATTTTCCTTTGACGCATATATTAAACTATTTAAAAGATTATCTTTTGCATCTGTTATATCCATATCTATTGATTTTTGAGCACCTGTAAAAACTATTGGCTTTTGACTATCTTGAATTAGATAAGAAATCATTGCAGCTGTATATGCCATTGTATCTGTACCATGCGTTACAACAAAAGCATCATATTTTTCATAATGTTCTTTAATTGCATCCTTTAATTTTACCCAGTGCTCAGGTTGAATATCTGTTGAGTCAAAATTAAAAAGATTTAAAGTTTCAACATTAAAATATAATTCTGTAAAATCTAAATATCCAAGCAATTCATCTGAACTAATTTGTGGAACTAATCCATTATCTGATTTTATTGAAGCTATTGTTCCACCCGTTGCTATCAGTAATATTTTCTTCATAATTATCCCCTTGTTTTATAACTATTAATATAATGTTTAAGTCTTCCATAACCATTATAGCAATAAAAGAAATAAATATACATAATTTATATTATAAAAAAATGATTA
>PDWI01005976.1_pt1 | contig 15487 bp, 14 predicted proteins | sample 1430891 | NCBI WGS metagenome assembly PDWI01 (sample SAMN01162508, study PRJNA174530) | Oral metagenome, whole genome shotgun sequencing project. | biome: Marine environment; feature: Marine mammal; material: Swab sample of the gingival sulcus; isolation source: swab sample of gingival sulcus... | reverse complement strand
AAAAGACAAGAAAAATCGCACACGTTTCAAGGATGTTGCAGGCAATAAAGAAGCAAAAGAAGAGCTTGTTGAAATTGTAGACTTTTTGAAAGAGCCAAAAAAATTCCATGACCTCGGTGCAAAAATCCCAAAAGGTGTATTACTTCTTGGACGACCAGGTACAGGAAAGACATTGCTTGCCCGTGCTGTCGCTGGTGAAGCGGGTGTACCATTTTTTACGATTAGTGGGTCAGAATTTGTGGAAATGTTTGTTGGTGTGGGTGCATCACGTGTGCGGGACTTGTTTAAACAAGCAAAGAAAAACGCGCCAGCAATTGTCTTTATCGATGAAATTGATGCTGTCGGGCGTCAGCGTGGGACAGGGCTTGGTGGTGGACATGATGAGCGTGAGCAGACACTTAATCAAATTTTGGTGGAAATGGATGGATTTGACAATCAAACAAATGTCATTGTTATGGCAGCGACAAACCGTCCAGATGTCTTGGATCCAGCACTCCTTCGCCCTGGTCGCTTTGATCGTAGAGTGACAGTGGATTTGCCTGATATTGAAGACAGAAAAGCTATTCTCGCAATTCACGCAAAAGACAAAAAAATTGGTGATGATGTCGATCTCGAGCGCATCGCACAGCGCACGCCGGGCTTTTCTGGCGCAGACCTCATGAATCTGATGAATGAAGGTGCGCTTTTGGCAGGGCGACGCAATAAAAAAGAAATTGCGATGATTGATATCATTGATTCAATTGAAAAAGTTATGCTTGGACCAGCGCGCAAAAACAAACGCATGGATGAAAAAGAAAAAAAGATTGTAGCATATCATGAAGCAGGACATGCAATCGTGGGTGCTTCACTTGAAAATACTGATCCGGTGCACAAAGTATCTGTGATTTCCCGTGGTAGTGCCGGGGGTTATACACTGTCTGTCCCAGAAAAAGATAAGAGTCTCATGTCTCGGGCATACTTTATCGATGAATTGTCTGTATTTTTGGGTGGATATGTCGCGGAAAAGATGATCTTTGGTGATGTGACGACTGGGCCTTCAAATGATCTCGAGCGTGCGACAAAAATGGCACGCAATATCGTGACACGTTATGGTATGAGTGATTTGGGTGTGCGGACATTTGGTAAAAATGAAGATGTGATTTTCCTCGGTCGTGAAGTGGCAGAAGAAAAAGATTATTCAGAAAAAACAGCAGAAGCAATTGATGCTGCTGTAAGTGCACTGCTAAAAGATGCACAAAAGACAACCAAGAAAATCTTGACTGAGAAAAAAGAGATTCTTGATACAATTGCTGCGCGTCTACTTGAAAAAGAAACGATTGAAAAAGAAGAGTTTGATGCTATTATGGCAGGCAAAGAGATTACAGACGCAGAAGAAGAAGTTGACGAAAAGGCTGTATAGTCTTTATAATAAGAGCTGGAAGCTGGCAGTGCTTTCAGTTCTTATGTCCCCAGGGTGTATAGCTCAGTTGGTTAGAGCGCTTGCTCGACACGCAAGAGGTCTCAAGTTCGAATCTTGATATACCCACCAATTATAAAAACCACCGCTACGGTGGTTTTTATAATTGTCTGCGTATATTTTTTATCAATAATTATCGTCCATATTCACCATTGCCACCAACCTCACTATAATTTACGTGATTTTCACGTGCTTTTTGTTTTTGCATATAGTCATATGTGTCATTGGCGTATTCTGCTGCAGGGCCAATTTGTTCATAAAAACCACCCATTTCTTCTGCATATTGTCTACGAAATGCATTCATGTTTTCATCGATTGATTGTTCTACTTCGCCCAAGCCACGTTCGACAATACCTGTAATAAGTGTCACAGCAAATGCTTGAATAGCACTAGAGAATACAGTTGTGTTGCCGTTCGCAAGTGCTTGTAGAGGAAGAGTAATTTGTTGCAACTGCATTTCTTCCACGAGGGCTTTTGGAAGAACGGTATTGCCGTTTTCATCTTGTTGATCAAGTGAACCGCTGCTGGTTGCACGTAATTCTGCAACAGCCATTTCTTTTGCGTAAGCCGTGCGCATTACTTGATCTGTAGCAATTGCCATACCGACAGGTGTATTTAGAGGGTTACTCATAATCTGACTAAAACATTTAAAGTCCCCTCCTGCAAAATAATGATCACCGACACACTCGCTGAGATCGACAACAGCCTGATTTTTGCCTTCTGCTGAGCGTATCACGCTTTCTCCAGCACTTTCGATGGATTTTTTGAGATCGTTTGCAGCAGAGCCACTGGTAGATGTGTAGTCTCCTGATGTTGTACCTCTGAGAGAAGAAGTGAGAAAATTTTCTGTGTACGCAATGGCTTCTTCTGCTGGGTCTTTGATGAGAAATTTTTCAAAGTTTTTAATGTTGCGAGGAGAAGAATTTCCGCCGTATAAAAGCGTTTCAATTGTAGATGTTGCCTGTTTAATGGCAACCATTCGCGCAGTTGATGCAATGGCTTCATGGATTTCTCGTGAAGTTTCTTCAAGTATCTGTTTGTACATGTCACCAACGATGTTCAGTGTGCCCCAAGCGGCATTTGCATGGGCTTTTTGCGGAAGAGAGAATATGCATGCAGTTAGTAGTATAGCAATGTATTTTTTTGATTTCATTTTTTTATACTTTAAAAGTCAAAAAAGATATCTTCAATGTCATACTCTGCGAGTTTTTGCGTTGCATGTTCTTGAAATTGAGTAGAGAGGTCTAATAATCCCTGTAATTGTGCAAGTGATGCAATCATTGGTGCAGCATCGGTTGTGACATGTTTGTAGTCACCAGATTTATAGATGTCACCAGCATAACGTAGTAAATAGAGGCCTTCTGCGTGAATATCTAGCATTTCTTCTGGCACACTAATATTGTGCATTTGTTCTTCTGCAGCAAGAGTGTTTTCTGCGAGGTCTTCAAAATATGTGTACTCTGTGAGGGAGCCAGAGAAGGCACTGAGGTGTGACATGATCTCAGTCTGGAATGTGTCAACGGATTTATTAAAATAGCCTTGTGGAAAATTGGAAACAAAAATATAAGAAATTGTTGTAAAATATTCAATAATTTCTTCGCGTGTTTTTTCTTTACATTCTTTTTTTGAAAGGCCGTCGCAGTTTATCTTTTCTACATCAATTTCAGAGATGTCGACAGGTTCTGTTTGTGTAAAATTTACCTCTTTTTCAATTGCTTTTGTGATCACTTCTGAAAATTCCTCTGATGTGATATCGGATTCGCCGGCTTCTTGTGCATCAGCGATATATGATACGACATTTTCAGAGATTTTTTTTGTGACATTATCTGTATGTGATGGTGTGACAGAAAATTTTACTGGTTCTTTTTCTTGCATGATGCGATCACCTGGTGCGGGGATGAGTGGATTATAGCCACTCTCAACTTCCACACCATCAGAATAGCCATCACCATCAGTGTCGGCGATGCGGGGATTTGTGCCAAGAGTTGCTTCTTCGGAGTTGCTAATGCCATCACGGTCAAAATCTTCAAAAAGCGTAAGATTTGTGTCATCTGCAAAGGTAAAAAATGTGAGAGATGTCACAATAAGACATATAAAAACGGTAAACGTTAGTATGTTGTATGAATTATTTTTTTTCACAATGCGTACATTTTATTTTTAGTGTCTTTTATTATATCATATCTTTTTTTCTTTTTACAATCAAACTTGATTTTTGTGGGAATTAATGGTATACTAGTAGTAGTTCGGGTGAGTATATAATCTTTGTGATTATGTGCTCGCTTTTTGTTTTTACACAGATGAATCCAATGAAAGAAATCACAAAAATACAGCAGCATACACGATACCGTAAAGTGAAAAAATACTTTCGTGATTTTGTGTTGGACAAAAAAATCGCATTTTTTAGCATGGTTGCGATACCGGTCACCTCTCTTGGTGCTGGTATGACAATTTATGTGGATAATATGGCACATACAGCAGGTGATCCTATTTTTGCCACAGACATGGTTGTGAATTTGGATGAAAATATTGTTGTGAATTTTACAGAGCCGATCAAAGATACAAAAAAATATGAGGAAATGATTACAATATACCCCCAAAAAGAGGTACTTTTTTTCTGGGGCAATGATGGTGGTCGGTTAACAATTGTGCCACAGGTTACATGGAGCCCAGAGACAGAGTACTCCCTCTTTTTTCCGCATAATATGTACGATAACAATAATCAGTTATCGACGATATTTTCTTTTGAGACAATTTCTTATCCTACTATTATTGAGACAAACATTGATACACAAAAATATATTGGTAAGGGTGGAGAAATTGTTGTGCGATTTGATCATATTGCTGATGATTTTGACATGCATGCAGTCGCGCGACCAGCAATTGCGACAGAGCAGGTGTATGACCCAAAAAATCGTGAATTACGTATTACTTTGGAAGAAGAGTCGCGGAGTCCAAAAGGCTTTCATACACTGACGATTTTTGCAAAACATGCACGACAAGATGCATCACATTTTTTTCCACTAAAAGCCGTTTCTTTTACTGCTTTTTTGCCACAGCCAGAGCTTTGGCCAAAAGAACATCAGGAGCGTGCAGCGCTTGCGCGCAAATCAACAGCGCCACAAATCACTGTCGGAAAATACATTGATGTCAATCTTGATGCACAAATCACAACACTTTTTGAAGATGGTGTTTTTGTCGCAAATTTCGTCTCTTCAACAGGCGCAAAGAGCACACCAACACCGACAGGACACTTTACAATTCACAATAAACATCCATACGCGCTCTCAAATATGTTTCAAGTCTATTTGCCATACTGGATGGCATTTACTCCTGATGGTAAATATGGATTTCATGATTTGATTGTGTGGCCAGAGGGTCATGCTGAGATGCCACGTGGCGGCAAAGAAAGCACAGCAAGCATCGGCAATGCTGTCTCTCCAGGATGCGTCCGACATGATGCACGCAATTCGCAATTTATTTATGAATGGGCAGATATCGGTACGCCAGTAATTATCTACTAGTGTGTAGCAAGAATATATTTTTTAATAAAAACACCTCTAGAATCTGCTAGAGGTGTTTTTTGCAATAGCATTGATGTGCGTAATATTTTAGATTTCCACTTCTGCAAATGTTTTTTTGAGCACTGCAGCAGTTTTTGTGAGATTTTCTCGCTCTTCGTCATTGAGTTCAATACACAAGTGTCCGACAATCCCTGCGCGCCCCACAATTGCCGGCATACTAAGGCAGATATCACCAATGCCGTATGCGCCTTCCATGAGATGTGACACAGGTAATACAGATTTTTTGTTGCGTACAATTGTGCGGATGAGGTGCGCACACCCTGCACCAATCGCGTAATATGTGGATTGCTTCCCTTCAATAATGGTGTATGCTGCGCTACGTGCTTCTGTGAAAATGTCATTTTTTTGTGTTGGTGTGATTTTGTTGCAGGTGCCGAGTTTCATGTTGCCGATTGTTGCGGTGCTCCACACGGGAAATTCACTGTCACCATGCTCACCGAGAATATATGCGTGAATACTTTTTGGGTCAATGTCTAGTGTTTTGCCGATTAAGTGTCGGAATCGTGCAGAATCAAGAATTGTGCCTGTGCCCATAATCTGATCTTTTTTCTCAGGAAAGAGTGATACCGCAACGTGTGTGAGGACGTCTACAGGATTTGTGACCATGACCACAATAATATCTGGATTTTTGTCAAAAATTGCTGGGACAACGTTTTTGATAATTGCGGCGTTTTTTTGGACGAGATCGAGGCGCGTCTCACTTGGTTTTTGCGCTGCGCCACAGGTAATCACTGCCACAGCACTATCAGCACAGTCATCATAATCCCCCACTTTCACATCAGTACGCCCGACAAAAGGAACAGAATGTTCTAGGTCCATCACTTGTGACCGCACAAGGTCTTTATTGAGGTCAATGAGTGCAATCTCATCGACGATATCTTGCAATACGAGGCTATACGCCACTGTTGAGCCGACCATACCAGCACCGATAATCGTTACTTTATTTTTCATGTTCATTTTATTTACAAATACATATCAATCATACCACAATTTCCCAAAACAAAAATAAAAAGCAGTCAGAATTGTCCAACTGCTTTTTCCAGGAGTGATCTTTACGGCTATAGCCGCGTTTCCCTTTGCGACTGCCGTGACTTCCTCCGCGGTTACGGAGTGTCTCTACTGCCTCCAACGGGAGGCGAGGTTTAAATCTTCCTTCCTTCCTTCCTTCCTTCCTTTTTTTCTTCATTTCCTCCTCCTTTTGCTGTTTTCAAGAGTGTTTTTTCAATTCTGCCCCAACTCAAGCGTAGTAATATATCTTCGCTTCTTTTTCATGTAACCCAATTTCTTTTGGTTTTTTGGTAAGCACAAAGATTCTTTAAATGGTGAGTGTATTTATTATAGCATCTAATGGGCTATCCGATAAAAAATATTTGATACAAAATATATAAATGTTAAATATATAGAGTATTTTGTATTATAGAAAAACCGTACAAGTAACTTTCTACTTGTACGGTCTCCGGTGTCAACTACTTTTTTGTGCCGATGAAAAATTGCAATCCACCATCAGTCACAAAAAATTCAACTGCCGTTAGCAGTCTTTTTTCTTGAGAAACGAAGAGTGTTTCTCCATCGCCCCATTTTTGAATGGGGAGTATTTTTTCGTCGGATAATAGCAATGCGCGTGCTGTTTTTTCTGCCTCTGCCGTTAAAAAATTCTTTGTTGTTCCCATAAAAATCTCCTCTTATGTTAATTAAACTAAATTTCCGACATTGAATAATAGCATGATTTTAATAAAATATCAAGAAAAAATCTTAAATAAATTTTTATAAAATTTCCTAAATCTCACAATGTGTTTCTAAGAAATTTGCGCATCATTGATTTCGAAACTTCAATTCCAGCAAAATCCTTATCGCAAGAGAGTTGTTGATTCTTTGAATCTGCAAGATACTCTGACCGTCCAAAATCAATCACAAATGGTCGACCTGTTTTATTACAAATCATAATATTACGTGGTGCAAGATCTTTGTGTGCAATACCCTTTTCTTTATGCATTGCAGTAACATATGCATGCAATCTTTTGAAATAATCCTCAAAATCAAAGTTTTCAGGAATGTGTGCTTTACCATTTGCTGCTAACTCAAAGTTTACTGCATCAAGTTCTTCCATTACAATTACTGTGAGTCCACCACCGCTAATAGTATTTAGGATATGTGGAGTTCGTACGCCCTCCACTTCAAATTCACTTAAATCATTTAAGAATTTCCCTTCTTGAGCAACTGAATTTTCTCGTACATAAGCAGAATCATTTACAATTTTTTTTACACAAAGACCAGGCATATCAGACAACTTATAAACGCGTGCAATATTTCCAGAGCCGAGAAATAATGTTTGGTCAAGTGTTGAATAATCAATATTTTCAACTAGGTTTAATCTTGTTTCAATTACTTTTTGATTTTTCTCCGTAATAGAAATACCGGCCCGAAGATACAACATGCTTTCTTTTCGTTTTTTGATAATGTTTTCTAATTCTGCACACGCTTCTTTAATAGTTTTTGTTTTGTTTTCGTATATTTCATCTATAAGATTATCTTCGATTTCATCTTTTTTACTGCCGAGTCCTACCAATTCGAGTTGTTCAAGTAAAAAGTCGAATTTTTCATCATAATCCTCATTTTCTTCTTGTTCATTATTAAAAAATGTGTCTATTTCTTTTGCAATATCAGCCCTTTCTTCTTTTGTCAATTCTGAAATGGTATCCACACTTTTTTCTCCAGGAGAAGTTTGGGGTTTTTGATTAGAGTGTTTATAATACTCTGCTAGATTCACTTTTTCAGGCATAATATATAGGATAATGTTTCATTACTATTAAATATATCAGAATTTTATATAAAAAAACAGCATTGAATTCCAATGCTGTTTTTTTATGTTCTGATGTCGACGTGTGTGATGCCAGCATCTTTGCACAGTGTGACAAATGTATGCATTATGTCGTCAGAGACGGGTTTCTTTTTTTCAAATGCGGGGTCAAGGGTTGTGTCGGGGCGGAATTTTTGGAGGTAGAGGGCGTCACTGCCGGCGAGGAGTGTGGCGATGTCTTGCATGAGGTCGACTGTGTGAATGCCGTCGATGATTGTGGTGCGAAATTCATAGGGGACGTGACCACGCTTGAGAAATGCGATGCTTTTGGTGACGTTTTGGGGGTCGATCATGTCACCGACGAGTTTGGGATATTTTTCTGGGAGGGTCTTGACGTCCATCGCGACATAATCCACGAGCTTTTCGTTGACGCATGTCATGAGGATGTCTGGTAGCGCGCCATTGGTGTCGAGTTTGACTAAAAATCCCATGTCACGGACTTTGGTGATAAATGGGATGAGGTCTGGTTGGAGTGTTGGTTCCCCACCAGAGATGACTACACCGTCCAATTTCCCTTTTCGTTTTGTTAAAAAACGTAGTACAGCGTCTTCTGCGATAAAGTGTGGTCGCATGTTGGCAATTTCTTTTGGGAGAACAAATTCTTTGTTATGACAAAAGCGGCAGCGCATGTTGCACCCAGGGGTGAAAATAATCGCTGCCACTTTCTGTGGGTAATCCAACAGCGTAAATTGTTGTACGCCACTGATGAGCATGTTGGTTGTTTTAGGCGTCAAATTTACGAGAGAAATCTGCGTTTGCTGCTGCACATTCTTGGAAATGTTTGCGCGAATAGTGCTCTGATTTTTTGCCAGTGTTGAAAAATGATACCGGGCGGAAATAGCCCATGCATCGTGTCCACACTTCGCAGCGTTGTCGTTTACCATTGTTGGTACTCTTTTGAGGTGCCATATGTTTTTTTTATTAATTATTATTTTTTATTATGCATTATTTGTGTGCGTTTGTGCTACCAAACTTTTCACGCAACTCCTGATCATGGCATGATGACGTTTCCCTACCGATTTCTGCGTCACATTTCGGACAAAAATCATACTCCCCTGCGAGATAGCCATGGACTGGACAGATAGAAAACGTCGGCGTAATGGTGATGTATGGCAATCGGTACTGTGTCAAAATCTTTTTGATGAGTTGTGCACAGACTTCTCCTGAGCTGATGCGCTCACTCATATATCCGTGAAATACTGTGCCTCCAGTATACTTCTTTTGGAGGTCATCTTGCAAATCCAGTGCTTCAAAGATGTCATCGGTGTATCCAACGGGAATTTGTGTGGAATTTGTGTAATACGGTGCGTCTTTTGTGCCTGCTTGGATAATGCCTTCATGCTGTTTTTGATCTTCTTTGGCAAAACGGTATGTCGTGCCCTCCCCTGGGGTTGCCTCCAGGTTGTAGAGGTTGCCGGTTTCTTCTTGAAATTCTGACATTTTGTCACGGATGTGGTCCATGATGCTTTTGGCAAATTCTTGCCCCCATTCTGTCGTGATGTTTTCAGCGTCTTCGGTAAAGTTGCGGATTGCTTCATTCATGCCGTTGATGCCAATGGTCGAAAAATGGCTGTCAAACTTCCCCAAATAGCGCTTTGTGTAGGGAAAGAGTCCGCGGTCCATCCATTTTGTGATGACTTCCCTTTTGATTTCCAGTGATGTTTTTGCCAGTTCCATCAAGTGATCAATGCGTGCGATAAATTTCTTTTTGTCACCAGCCATCGTCTTGCCAATGCGTGCGAGATTGATGGTTACTACACCAATTGAGCCAGTCATCTCTGCAGAGCCAAATAATCCCCCGCCCCGCTTGCGTAGTTCTTTGAGGTCAAGCTGGAGACGACAACACATAGAGCGTACATCACCAGGGTCAAGGTCAGAATTGATGAAGTTTTGGAAATATGGTGTGCCATATTTTGCCGTCATTTCAAATAATGGCAAGACTTTTGGATCATTCCAGTTGAAGTCTTTGGTGATATTGTATGTCGGGATAGGAAATGTAAATGTGCGTCCTTTTGCATCACCATTCATCATCACTTCGATAAACGCGCGGTTGATAATATCCATTTCTTTTTGGAGTTCACCATAGGTGTGTGAAAATGGTGTGCCGCCGAGGAGAAGTGTTTTGTCTTTGAGGTCTTCTGGGCAAACCCAGTCAAGTGTAATGTTGGTAAAAGGTGTCTGTGTCCCCCACCGTGATGGGATATTGAGGTTAAAAACAAAAGATTGGATGTTTTGATAGACGTATTGGTATAGTGTTTTTGCAAAGTATTGTTCTTCATCTTCTGGTGTCGCAAAGGTCATGTGGTGTTTTTGTGCAGATTTGCGCAATTCCAATTCTTTCTTTTTGACAAATGGCGCAAGATAGGTGTCAAAACTGGAAAATGCCTGTGCGCCGGCCCACTCGTTTTGGAGTGTGCCGAGAAAGTTGACCATCTGTGACACTGCGCTAGAGAGGTGTTTTGGTGGTTTCGACTCAACTTTATTGGATACGCCATTGAAACCTTCTTCCAACAGCATGCGTAGACTCCACCCTGCACAATAGCCACTAAACATGTCCAAATCGTGAATATGTAAATCTGCATTGCGGTGCGCTTGTCCAATTGCCTGCGGATATACGTGCGAGAGCCAATAATTTGCTGTGACTTTTCCTGATGTGTTGAGAATCATGCCGCCAAGTGAGTACCCCTGGTTGGAATTAGCATTGACGCGCCAATCGAGCTGATTGAGGTATTCCTGCATGGTTTTTTCCACGTCAATCATGACATTGGTGTTTTCGCGTTTTTCTGCGCGCTTTTGGCGATATAAGATATAATCTTTTGCGACACGTGGATAATTGAGTGCGATGAGCGTTTCCTCGACAACATCCTGAATTTGCTCAACTGTTGGAATTGCGTCTTTGTAGAGGCGTGCTAGTTTTTTGTGAATTTTTTGTGTAATTTCATGGGCATCACATTTTTTCGTTGTTTCAGTGTTTTTTGCGGCTTTTTCGATCGCTGTTTCTATTTTTGTGACATCATAGTCGACAATTGTCCCATTTCGCTTTTTAATTTTGTGTATTGCCATATATATTGCTAGGTGAAAATATTTGCTGAAATTTGTGATGAATATCACTACATAGTATGGTGTAAGACATAAAAAGGTCATTTTTGCCAAAAAAGAAAAAGCAAGAAATGTGTCTTCTTACCCCTTAGTACTTAATAAATATACATCTTTTATAAAAAGTCTGCAACTAAAAGATATCCACAGAACATGAAAACATACTATATGTAGTGTTTTTATTATCCACTATACCACAAGTAGTTCTTATAACGGCATTGTGACATCTGATCACACATCACGCAAGAAGTGTGTAGGTTTTTGCTACAGTGTGTTTATGAGATCATTGTGACAAAATGATGCAACGCGAAAAAAAGTCACATAAGACTATAAAAGTTATTATATATCAATAAAACAGAAGTTGTGCGACATAATACAATCAATAGCACTGTTCCACGTGGAACAAAAGTGCAACACCATGCTTGTGCATGTAAACTAAGAATAGTGTGCATACGGTGACCATGATGTATGTAAATAGTTTTCATAAAAATGTTCCACGTGGAACAATACGAAAAAAATTTACACAGAATACATAACCAATTGTTTCACGTGGAACAATCTTGTGAGAAATGAGCTATTTTTTTGCATTTTGTGATCGTTTTTTGTGTAAAAAGGATGATTGTATGCAAAATAGGTGTATATTGTGATAAAAATGTTCCACGTGGAACAATATGTATACCAGTCTGTGTCAATTTCACGTGACTTTTTGTTGTATGATAGTGTGCTGTCGTTATTTTTTTGGCAAAAAAGAGAATGCTGTTCCACGTGGAACAATGTGTTGTGTAAAAAATTGTTCCACGTGGAACAATTTCTGACATGCTCGCATAAAATGATGTTATAGAATGTGCTTTTATAATATAATGACGGTGTTTTTATACAGAAAAGTAGGATTGAGTGCAGCAATTGTTCCACGTAGAACAAAAGATTGTGATGATGTTCCACATGGAACAGTGTGTGATGTGAATATGGTATGTGTATTGCGGATTAATAATATACAGAGTGCTGTAGTGTTTTTATAGGGATACAACAATTGTTCCACGTGGAACAAAGTGATCAAGGTGAGGCGTGGAATAAGGTATATAATTGTTCCACATGGAACAATTGCTTGTAGAGATGGTATGTAAGGATGTGATATTGACAAAACATAAGTATTATGGTATAATGAAAGCACGTCGCACAGTGTGATGTGTGGCGTTTTTGGTTGTATAAAGATGATGTTTGTGTTATGATAGCGCAACGCAGTAGGGCATAATGTCCTCGTAGTTCAATGGATAGAACAAGTCCCTCCTAAGGATTAGATGAAAGTTCGATTCTTTCCGAGGACACACTGTTTTTTGTTCAGGGCGTATTGTAGTGTTGTTGCAGTGTGCGACAACAATGATTGTAAGTATTTTAGATGTTTTTACCTCTATGAGTGAAAGGATTCGTAAAATTAATTCTGTAATTCAGCAAGAAATTGGGTATATTATTGCGCAAAATATTGATTTTAAGCCGGGTGTTTTTGTGACAGTATCGAAGGTTGACACAACTGATGATTTGCGATACACTCGGATATTCATCCGTGTTTTTCCGCATGCAGATATTGATTATGGTCTGAAAACGATGGAACATGAGAAGAATACGCTCCAAAAAATATTGCACAAAAAACTTCATTTAAAAATTTTGCCAAAAATTTCTTTTGTCCATGATACAACGGGGGATGAAGTGGACGAAATTGAGAAGTTGCTTGCACAATAATATTGTAGCGGTACAATACGTTATTTGGTGAATTTTATGCCGCAAAAACAACAATTTTACAAAGAATTTCATACACTTGACTATGTCCTCACACATGCGAAGGCGATTCTTTTGGTACCACACATTAATCCAGATCTCGATGCGGTGGGGTCCGTTGTGGCATTTTATGGGTTTCTCAAAAGACATTACAAAAAAGAACATGTGACGATTGCCTGTTTTGACCCGATGCCAGAATCCATGAAAGATATTATGCCAAGCGTGACATTTGTACATCCAGATAAGGTTGTGGTAGATACTTATGATGTGATTATTGGATGTGATAGCGTGGAGCGTGGATTTGACAAAATTATTGCAGGCGCTACGGAAGAGTGTGTGACGGTAATTGTCGATCACCATCATGATATTACGATTGATGCGGATGTACGCATGGTTGATGGAGGGTACGCAGCAACCTGTGAGATTTTGTATAATTTTTTTGTGAGTCGCAGTGCAGATCCCTTTGATACAGACATCGCGACAGCGCTGTTGTCTGGGATTATCGGAGATACAGGGGCATTTCAGCATGCAAACACCACAGCAGAAATTCTCTCGATGTCGTCAGAGCTTATTAAACATGGTGCATCAATTACCAAAATTATTTCCACACTTTTTGCTAATCGTAAGATTGAAACACTCAATCTCTGGGGCAAAGCACTCGAACAAACAAAGTTTTTCCCAGAGTCTGGACTCGCTGTCACGGCAATTACAGGAAGTAGTATGAATGGACATGCTGCGAACTCTACAGAAGCGTCAAATATTGCATCAATGCTCACAACAGTGCCTACAGTAAAAGCAGCACTCATTATCTGTCAGGCAGGGAAAAATACAATTAAGGGCAGTCTCCGCGCGGAAAAACATGCTAATATAGATGTATCTGCTATTGCACATACACTTGGCGGTGGCGGGCATCCTCTGGCAAGCGGATTCTCTATACCAGGACGCATCGAAACAACAGAAGACGGTGGATGGAAAATTGTGTAATATGAGGGAATAGGTGAGAGGTTATAAGGAACAGGGTCGCGTAGAGGCGCGATTTATCGCGTTTTTGGTGTGTGCCGACTAGAATCACGTGGAAAAACTGCATATAAAATAATAACTATAGAGCATATGACAAAAACACAAAAATTGGATGAATTAAATCGCACAATGCATGAAATGTGTGCGTGTGCACTCAAAGAGACAGCCACACATGTTGTGCCAGGGAAGGGTGGTGCAGATGCAGATATTCTGTTTATCGGTGAAGCACCAGGTAAAAAAGAGGATGAAACTGGCGAACCATTTGTGGGGGCAGCAGGTCATTTTTTGAGTGAGCTTCTCGCCACTATTAACCTCAAAAGAGAGGATATTTACATTACCAATGTCGTCAAATATCGTCCACCACACAATAGAGACCCATTGCCAGAAGAGGTTGCGGATTGCTGGCTCTGGCTACAGGAGCAAGTGAAACTCATCGATCCAGTGCTTATTGTGCCACTCGGACGGCATGCACTGGAGCGTTTTGTGCCAGGTCGGCGCATTTCGGTTGATCATGGCAAGGCATTTCGCAGAGAAATTGATGGATTGGGTGTGCGTGTCTTTTATGCACTCTATCATCCAGCTGCCGCACTCTACAATGGCGGACTACGCGACACTCTCATCACAGATTTCGCTCGCATCCCAAAGGTCATTGCAAAAGTGAAAAAGTAAGAGGTGTATTGATTTAAAGAAAATGTGTAAAAACAGCATCTTTCTTTTTATCTGTGTACAGCGTATACTGTAAATGATAGGGTATTACTATTTTTGTGCTATGAAAAAACACATTTTTTCGACAAAAATTCATCATGCGCACCTTTTGACACATGAGACAAAAAAGACGGTTTTGTATAAATTTGCTGTTGTTTTGTTGATTTTTGTCGGGTATTTTGTGTTTGTTGCCATGAAATATGGTGTAGAGCATGGATTTTTGGTTGCGTGTCTGACATGGTCGTTTTTTGTATTGTGTACACCGATTGCAGATGCGGGTTTTTTGATTGATTTTCCACTGCGTTTTGTATTGCATGTACGGATGGTGGTTTCTGAAATTTTTGTGTGGCTCGTGGCAATTGCGTGCAATGTATATGCGTTTTTTGTTGTGCCACACGTGTATGATACGACGACGATACTATCACTCTTTAAACATATTTTAGAAAAACCAATGCCATTTTGGTTGATCATTGTCTTTTCTGGTATTGGGACGTTTGTGTCGATTCAGTTTGGTGATGAATTACTAGACACGGTACGTCATCATGAGCGCGAAAAATATCACAAACACAAACAAAAACATCGGTACATTTCTCTTATTTTTATACTACTTGTGACATTTGTGTTGTATGATTTCTTGTTACATGCACTAGGTGTCACGTTTTGATATGCTTTTGCACATACATTAGAGCGAATAGTTAGGGATACAAGTAGCGATTTGTCTAGCACGATTACCATCTAAATATCGCATAATCTATAACATGATTGACCAGTGCAGAAATTTTTGATATTCTGATTCGTGTATAGGACAGAGAAAAAAGGTCGCGTGGCCGAGTGGTTAGGCACGGGTCTGCAAAACCCTTTACCCCGGTTCAATTCCGGGCGCGACCTCAATTTTTTTTGGCATATTTGCCCGAGTGGTGGAATTGGTAGACACGAGGGACTTAAAATCCCTTGGATGAATAATCCGTGCGAGTTCAAGTCTCGCCTCGGGCACACAAA
>PDWI01005975.1_pt1 | contig 15488 bp, 10 predicted proteins | sample 1430891 | NCBI WGS metagenome assembly PDWI01 (sample SAMN01162508, study PRJNA174530) | Oral metagenome, whole genome shotgun sequencing project. | biome: Marine environment; feature: Marine mammal; material: Swab sample of the gingival sulcus; isolation source: swab sample of gingival sulcus... | reverse complement strand
ATCACCTTTTTTGTTTTTTTTGACTTAACAATTATAAGGTATCCTTATGATTTTTTCTATACTTTATTTTTTATGCATTTCATTTTACAATTTACCATTGATTATGAATTTTAAATATTCAAATTTCACACTTGAAATTCACTCGATTTTATGTTAATATATTTTAGCAGTGAGCAAGCGAGTATGGCGGAATTGGCAGACGCACTGGATTCAAAATCCAGCGGGAAACCATGTGGGTTCAAGTCCCACTACTCGTATTTTTTATGCTTACTTTCTTTCAAGCGAAAGAAAGTAAGCAAAGAAAGCTCCCCTTATGCGTATTTCGCCCTTTGCTTTTCACTCATAATGCCATACCACTAAAAGCTACGCTTTCAGTTATCGGCAAAATCAAGGAAAATTAAAAACAGAGTTTTTAACCTACCGAAAAGCCTAAAATCGCTACGCTAAGGATTAGGCTTTTTAACGACTTATTCACTTCAAAGCTTTTTTCGGGCTCGTACTTGCAAGACGGGGATATAATAATGTAGTCGTTCTAGACTTTTTGTGCTAATATTCTGATTTCTGAATATAAATATCTAGCTCAAACTTCAAATATTAAAAATTAACTTCATTACTTTAGAATTAAGTATTTTGCTTTAAGCTTTTATTAATTATAGTTTATATTTAAAACTAGGTTTATTTTTTATTTCTTTGGCTTCAAAGAAATGAAGAATAAATTATGAGAGTAGCATTAGATAGTATTTATTAATAGAAAATATGTATAATAAAAATAACTGGTTTATAATATGATATTATAAACCAGCCATTTGAAAAGGTTGTTAATTATATTTTAAATACTAATTATTTCATTTGTGCTGCTACTTCTTCTGCGAAGTTTTCTTGTTTTTTCTCGATTCCTTCACCAGTTTCAAAACGTAAGAAGCTCTTTACAGATAGGTTAGCTTCTTGCTCTTTACCTACTTGTGCTACGTATTTAGCTACTGTTAAGTCGCCATCTTTTACGTATTGTTGGTCTACTAAGCAGATTTCTTTAAGCATTTTGTTTACTCTACCTATTACCATTTTTTCTACGATATTTTCTGGTTTGTTAGGGTTTTCTTCTAGTGCTTGCTTTTTAAGTATTTCTGACTCTTTATCTAAAAATTCTTTTGATACTTCACTTCTGTCTAAGTAAGTAGGATTAAGTGCTGCTATTTGCATAGCTACGTTTGTTCCTGCTTCTGTTATAGCATCGTTTACTTTATCTGTTTCTAGTTGTACAAGTACACCGATTTTTCCGCCGCCGTGAATATATGAGCTTATTGCTCCATTTTCAGCAGTCATTTTAGCAAATCTTCTTATTTTAAGGTTTTCGCCGATTACAGAAATTTTTTCAGCATGCATTTCTTCAACTGTTTTGCTTTCGTCTAATGAACTCTTTTCTTTCATCAATTGCTCTACGTTTTCTACGTCTGAATTTAAAACTTGTTTTGCAAGTGCATCTACATAGCTTGTGAAAAGTTCGTTTTTAGCTACAAAGTCAGTTTCAGAGTTTACTTCTAAAAGTACAGCTTTGTTACCTTCTACTAGAGCTACTACTATACCTTCTGCTGCTATTCTACCAGCTTTTTTAGCTGCTTTAGCTAGTCCTTTTTCACGTAAAACCTCTATTGCTTTATCGAAATCACCTTCTGCTGCGGTAAGTGCTTTTTTACAGTCCATCATACCTGCGCCAGTCATTTCTCTTAGTTCTTTTACCATTTTAGCTGTTACTGTTGCCATAATTACCTCCGTAACATTTATATTATTCTTTACATTTTATTTTTACTTTTCTACAAAAGTTTCGTCATTTACTATTTCTTCTATTTGTTCTTGTTCGTTTGAACCAGTTTCAACTGTTTCTTGGTATCCTTGATTAGCCTCGATTACAGCGTCTGCCATAGCACCAGTTATTAAGTTTACGGCTCTAATAGCATCATCGTTACCAGGGATAACGTAATCAAGTTCTTCAGGGTCGCAGTTAGTATCTGCTATACCTACGATTGGAATACCTAAAATATGTGCTTCTTGAATAGCAATTCTTTCACAAGTTGGGTCTACTACATAAATGATATCTGGAACTTTTTCCATCTCTTTAATACCACCTAAGTTTTTCTCTAGTTTTTCCATTTCATGACGCATATTTAAAACTTCTTTTTTAGTATACTTTTCGAATGAACCATCAGCTTCCATTTGTTCGAGTTCTTTTAATCTATCAACTCTACTTCTAATAGTTTTGAAGTTTGTAAGCATACCACCTAGCCATCTGTTGCTAACGTAGAACATTCCACATCTTTCAGCTTCTGATTTGATAGCCTCTCTAGCTTGCTTTTTAGTACCTACGAAAAGTACGTTTCCACCATTCATAACTGTTTCTTTAATAGCGTTGTAAGCATCGTCTACAAGACCAACAGTTTGTTGTAAGTCGATGATGTAAATACCGTTTCTTTCAGTATAGATATACTCTTTCATTTTAGGGTTCCATCTTTTTGTTTGATGTCCGAAATGGACTCCAGCCTCTAAGAGCTGTTTCATTGAAATAACACTCATAATTTTCCTCCGTTTTTGGTTATTATCTTCCTTGCCTGTCTTTTTTATAGCAAACCTAAAAGGCACCTTACTATAAATCTAAGCAAGTGCTTTTTACACAACGACTAGTATAACATAAAAACGGTGTATAAACAACGATTGTAGACGATTTTTATAAAAACATTGCATTTTGATATAATCTTTTTTCTTTTTTTACAATATATTTAATTTTTTATCATATTTTTACATAGTGTATAGGTCGATTATGTGTATATAAATAGTTTTGCTATTTGGAAAAGGAGGGCAAATGAAAAAAATAAATGTTATGATAGTTGCTGCTATTATGTTTGTGAGCTTTGGAGTTAGTTCGTATGCGGGAAGAGTAGATGAGAAGTTAAATTTTGCTAAAAGATATAATGAATTTATATCTAATATAAGCATAAGAGCTAAAGTTAGAAGTGCTGATTTATTAGAAAATAATAAAGTTATAGTGGTAGATGGAGGCAATTTATCTGGACACCGTGAGCCTAACGTAAAAGTAGATGTAGGTTTTGGTGAAAGGGAGTACTGGGCTTATACGAATGAGTATGGACAGCTTGTGAAAGTTACTGCTAAAAAGATAGTGCCACAAGATGAGAGTAGAGAAAAGGTTACTAGTAAAGGTAGATATTATAAAGATGAGGCTAAAGTGAAAGGTGTGGAGTCGCCTACTTTAGATGAGGGTCATGTAATAGCGGACTCTTTAGGTGGTGTTGCTAATGCTTACAATATAACGCCGCAAAACAGCATTGTTAATCAACAAGGAAATCAAGCATATATGGAAAAGACTATTCGTGATGCTGGTGGAGCTACTGATTTTACAGCTATAATAAGCTATCCAAATACTACTACACAAATACCGAGTCATTACAGTATGACTTATACTGTAAATGGTCATACTATACACGATGAATTTGATAATATAGATCCAGATGATATAAATATAGGTATCTATAAAAAGAAAAATAATAATAAACACTATAAAAATAAAGGTAAAAAGCATAGAAAAAATAATCATAAAAATAAGAAAAGTAAAAAATATTATGATGAATACATCGGTAGTCATAAAAGTGATAATAGTGCTGTGAAAATATGTAAATTAGATAAAAAAGCTGAATATATAGTGCTTAAAAATGAGTCTAAAGAAGATATAAATTTAAAGAACTGGACTATTTTATCGGTTAGAGGAAAACAAAGATTTACTTTTGATGACTATATTTTAAAGGCTAAAAGTGAAGTTGTTATAGGTGATAGTAGAAAAAATAAAGTCGATTTTCACTGGTTAGGTGATGGAAATAGTGGAATATGGAGTAATTCTAAAAGAGATGATGCTAAGCTTTTTGATGATAGTGGTAAATTTGTGCATAAAGTTGTAGGTAGGTAAAAAATATAAAATATTTTATGAACTTAAAGATTGTGTTATATTGAAATTTAGAATATTATAAAAATCCACTTGTTAGCTTTGCTAATGAGTGGATTTTTGAAAATTATAAATGTATTAACAATTATTTAGTTGCAATAGCTTCTATTTCTACTAAAGCGTCTTTAGGAAGTCTTGCTACTTCTACAGCACTTCTTGCTGGATAAGGCTTTTCAAAGAAAGTTTCATAAACGCTATTCATATCTAAAAAGTTATTCATATCGCTTAGAAATACAGTAGTTTTAACTACGTCTTGCATTGAAAGACCTTGTTCTTCAAGTATAGCTTTAACGTTTTCGAGTGATGCTTTAGTCTGCTCCTTTATAGTTTCAGGCATAACACCATCTTTTATTGGTAGTTGCCCTGAAGTGAACACAAAAGGTGTTGTTTCAACTCCTTGAGAGTATGGGCCTATTGCACCTGGGGCATTAGTTGTTACTATTTCCTTTTTCATAATATTCCTTTCTTGGATTGTGCTAAATGCGCCCTTTTCACTTCATCAGCACAAGCGACTTATTCGGGTCTGTATTAGAATATACTATCCCCTCATAAGTCGGTGCTTCTTCAGCAAAAATCATCACATTTATCAAAGTCCTGAACTTGCTATAGGTATTTGTATATGGGTTTGTAACTTATTAAATTTTTACACAAATCTCATACCTATATCAAGTTCTTTTATATTTTAAATTTAATTTTGTTTAAGTAACTAAAATATAAAATTAATTAATAATTTTTAAAGTTACTTTATTTATTATTATATATTATATCTTTCCCAAAGACCACGATAAATAGATGAAAATCTGATGAAAAAGCGACGAGCCTCGAAGGGATAGTATAGGTAATACAGACCTGAGAGGCTCTGTTGTTTTTGAGTTTGATTTTCGCTATTTAGCGTGGTCGCAACCAATTCACATTAGCCGATTCCGCCATATATAAGTCCAAGAATATATACAATTACTGTAATTCCACAGAATACATACTTACCAAATATTTTGAACCAACCGCCGATTTTGTTTTCTCTACCAAGTGATACTTGCTCTTCGGCAAATGGGAAACCTAGTATCCAGAAGAATGTGAAGCCAGCGAGTAATGCTCCGAGTGGTAATGCGTAAATACTTACGAAATCCATCCAACCACCTAGTGCGTCGCCTTCTAAGAATATACCTATTGCTATAGCTATAGCTGCTATAATAGCTATACTAGTAGTTCTAGGAAGATTGAATTTGCTTTGAAGTGCTTCTACTGGTGATTCGAATAAGTTCATAAGAGAAGTAACTCCAGCAAATAGCACTGCGATGAAAAATACTGATGCGAATAACGCACCTGCTGGCATATTTTTGAATACTTCAGGCATAGTTATGAACATTAGTGGTGGACCTGCGCTTGGCTCGATACCAAAAGCGAATACTGATGGTATTATAACGAGTGCTGCAAGTAATGCTGCGATAGTGTCAAATATAGAAACGTAAATCGCACTGCTAACTACGTTTTCTTTATCGCTTAAATAGCTACCGTATACTACAGTACCACAACCAGCGAGTGAAAGTGAGAAGAAAGCTTGTCCTAAAGCGAATATCCAAGTTTTAGCTTCTCCTAGTAAAGCCCAGTTAGGTTTGAAAAGATAAGCGTATCCAGCTTTTACACCTTCTCCGCCTAAAAGAGCCACTCTTATAGCAAGAACTATAAAAAGTATGAAAAATAATGGCATAAGAACTTTGTTTATTTTTTCGATACCATCACCAACACCGAATAACATAATAGCAAATACTATTACAAGTCCTAAAATGTGCCAAGGTATAGAACCGAAGTTTCCAGCTATAGCACCAAAGTATGCACCTGAGTTTTCAGAATGAGTAACCGCACCAGTTATAGAACCAACTGTAAATCTAAGTATCCAACCTACTACTACTGCGTATCCTATAGCTAATGCTAATGAGGCTAGAGTAGGAATAAGACCTACAATCTCTCCACCTTTTAATCCTTTTTTATCAAATGCTTTTTTAAAAGCACCGAGTGGACCGCTCTTCATAGAACGACCAAAAGTCATTTCCCCTATTACTCCTGTGAAACCTATTAAAAGTACGAATATAAAGTAAGGGATTAGAAATGCTGCTCCTCCGAATTGACCAACACGATAAGGGAATAACCATATGTTACCCATACCAACGGCAGAACCTACACACGCAAGAATAAAACCAAATTTTGATTGAAATTGGTCTCTGCTTTCAGTTTGCTTATTATTCATATTTCCTCCTATTTTTGTACCGAGATTGTTTAGTTATATAAATTAAGAGTGCAAAAGGTTGATTGCACTCTTATAAAATTGGAATATTTGAAACTAGCACAAAATTTCAAATATACTAGTTTCAATTTTAGATATTAGTTTAAATTTACATTATTTTAAAGGCTCAAGATATGCTTGGAAGTGTCTTAAAATTTCTGGTTCCCAAACTATTTTGTAACCTTTTACAGAAGCAGCTCTTTCTTTTATAGCTATAAGAGCGTCAGCACATACGTCCATATGAGCTTGAGTGTAAACTCTACGAGGTATAGCAAAACGAGTAAATTCGAAGTTTGCTTCTAATTGTTCTCTAGTGTCAGGGTCGTTACCTAACATATAAGAACCTATATCACAAGTTCTGATTCCAGCCTCTTTGTAAAGTTCTATAGCAAGAGCTTGTCCTGGGAACTCGTAATAAGGAAGATGTGGGAACATTTGTTTAGCGTCTACGAATACACCGTGTCCACCAACAGGAGCTTGGTAAGCGATTCCAGCATCATCAAGTCTGCTAGCTAAGTATTCGATTTGACCTATTCTGTATCCTAAGTAATCTTCGTTGATACCTTCATAAAGACCTATAGCTAGAGCTTCAAGATCACGTCCAGCAAGTCCACCATAAGTTATGAAACCTTCGAAAGAGATACATCTACCTTTAACAGCAAATACTAAATCTTCTTTTTCTTTAGCATCTCTAATACCGATTAAACCCCCCATGTTAACGATAGTATCTTTTTTAGCACTCATAGTGAAAGTATCACCATAGCTAAACATTTCTCTTACGATTTCTTTGATTGATTTATCTTTGTAACCTTCTTCTCTCTGTTTTACGAAGAAAGCGTTTTCAGCATATCTAGCTGCGTCGATATTTAAGTGAACTCCATATTTTTTACATAGAGCAGAAACTTCTTTCATATTTTGCATTGAAACAGGCTGTCCACCAGCTGAGTTGTTAGTGATAGTCATAACTACCATTTTAACTTTGTCTCCATGCTCTTTAAGTAAGCTTTCTAATCTTTCTACGTCCATATTTCCTTTGAAAGGAGCTCTTTCACTAGGTTTTTTAGCGATAGGAACTACACAGTCGATAGCTCTTGCACCCGAAAGTTCAACGTGAGCTCTAGTAGTGTCAAAGAACATATTTGAAATAGCATAGTCGCCTTTTCCTAATATAAGTGGGAATAAAACTTTTTCACCAGCACGACCTTGGTGTACAGGTTGGAAAAACTCGTATCCGAAAATATCTTTAGCTGCGTCAAGAAGTTTGAAGTAACTTTGTCCACCAGCATAAGCCTCATCACCACGCATTACTCCAGCCCATTGTTCGTGGCTCATAGCGTTAGTTCCACTATCAGTAAGTAAATCGATATAAACGTCTTCACTCTTTAAATAGAAAAGGTTGTAATTAGCTTCTTTTATTTTTTGTTCTCTTTCCTCTCTAGTAAGCATCTTAATAGTTTCTACCATCTTAATTCTAAACGGTTCTGCAACATATTTTATAGCCATAGCTACCTCCTTGATAAATATTTATTATTTAATATAAATATTATAAATTTTTTTTGAGTATTTGTCAATAATTTATACAAAATTTATATAGCATAATAAAAAATTATTATAAAGAACGATATTTACTAATAAAAATTTATTAAAACAAGCATTATTTCTTAATTTTTTGTACAATCAACAATACTTTTTCCTTAAAGAGTATAAAAATAGTTATTATTCCTAAAATTACTGGTATTAATACTAAGTAGTTTTTTTCTTTTATTTTTAAAATAATGACTTTTCCTTGTTCTTGTCCTCTGAAAATAGCGTAGTTACCATCTTTTACATATTCTACGTCTGTTATAGTATCATTTTTGATTAGTTTTATAGTTTCGTTTTCTAGCAGGTGAACTCTTATATAGTAGTCTTTTTTATTTTCGTATGTACCACCATTGATTTTGTACTTATAAATAGTTGCATCTGTGTAGTCTTTATTTTCATAGTTTGTTTCTATAGGTGTTATAGTTATGCTGTCAGATGGGAAAAAGTGTCCTTCTATTAGAAAGAGTGGTATCCTCTCATTACTAGATATAGTAGTTATCCAAGGTTTGTACTCTAAGTTTACATTTATAGAACGAATTATGTTGTTTTTTGGAAAGTTTTCCCACTGTGTGTAAGTCTGTTCGTCATAAGGTGTTTCTGGTATTTGTTCGGGATCTATTTTTCCACCATAGTTTACTTTTACAGTTTTTACAAGCTTTGATTTATCATAAAATCTTACGGAAAGCGTATTATAATAATCTGGTATATTTTCTAGCTTTATAAAATCGTCATAGCTAAGTGGAAAAGCTTTGCCAGCATAGCTAACACCATCTATAGCACCTATGTTTTCAAATACGAAAATGTTATTTTCTATAGTGCTATCTTCGTCTATTTGCCCTGCTATAGCACCTATTTTTTCACCTTTTGCATATATTCTTACCATACAGTTGTTATTTGATATATTTAGTGCGTATCCAGTTATACCACCTATGTTATTTTTACCGTTTATATCGCATAAAACGTTGCTTTTAAAAATATTGCCTTTACAGTAACCACATATTCCGCCTAAAAAATCTATACCGTTTATATTACCTTTGTTTACGCAGTCGTATATTACTCCTGTAGTAGATTTTCCAACTATACCTCCAGCATAGTCTGTTTTACAGTTTATAGTTCCATTGTTTATGCATTTGTACGTTATAGCCCTAAGAAGAGCTTTAGCATCTTTTAATATATTTTTATTCGACATTAAATCTTTTTCTGGATTGTTGCCTATTTCAAAAGATATTATTCCGCAAGTTCCGCCTACATCGCTATCTCCCGTTATTATTCCATCGTTTTCGCAGTGGCTTATTATACCTTTTTTATCTTTATTTTCTTCGTAGTCAAAAATATTTTCATATGAGTAGTTTGGTTTGCGTGTGAATTTCTCTATTATAGTACCTATATTTTTAAAAGTGTCGTTTATAGAAGAAACAGTTCCATTTACGGACGAGTTGTTTATTTTTGACGTATTTATTAAGTCGTTTAAGTTCGAATTTACTATTAGTGATTTTTTGTATACGTCTTCATATGTTCTATGTAAAGTTTCGTTTGATGCGTTAAATTTGTCATTTATTATATCTTCTATGTTATCAGACTGTGAGTTTAAGTTTTGTGTGTGGTCAGCCAAAGTTTGATTTAATTTTTGACTATTTGTATTTAAGTTTTTTAGCGTTTCATTTAGGCTTTTTTTGCTTATATCTATTTGTTCTAACGATTTGGAGTTGTTTTCTGATAAAGCCTTACTCGTATCAGAAGCTGTTTCACTTACTTTATCTGTGATTTCTTGTATGAGTTCGCTAGATTTATTTAGCGAGTCAAAAGTTGTAGATATTATTTTTTCTGTGTTTTTAGGTGAATAAAATGATAGGTCGTCTGATATATGCCTTAAATCTTCAGATTGTTTTTTTAATTGTTTTAAAGTTTGCCTTATTTTTTTTACACCTTTAATAAATGTTTTAGGTGAATTTATACTCTTTACAGTAGATTTTAAAGTTGCTATAGAGCTATTTATTTCAAATATTTTATCGTCTAACTGTTTTGCATTGTCTTTGGCGTTTTTATTTATATTGTTGAAATTTTCTTCCAATGATAATAGCCTGTCCGTTTGTTCTTTTAACTGTTTTAGTTGTTCAGAAACTTCTGGATTAGTTTGTGATAAAGTATCGTTTGTGTAGTTAAAAGTGTCTATTAATTGCTTTGTTATTTCACTAAAAGTAGAGCGGCTTTTATCTACGTCATTTATTATGTCGTTAGATATATTTTTGTAGTCTTTAATCATATTAGACGTAGTTAAATTAATATCATCTAAAGAGGAGTGTAGTTCATCTATTTTGTCTTTTGAAGTTTCATTTAAAGATGTAGATGTATTTTTGAGTGAAGTTTCTATATCTTTTAACGAGTCGTTTATTTGTTTGCTTTTGTCTAAAGATACGTTTGTAGTTTTATTTACTTGGTTGTTGAGTGTATTTAGCTGTACGTAAAGAGTGTCGAATTCTCTTTTTAACTCGGCTGAAAAATCTTTGCCATTTTCTATTTTTATGTTAGGTTCAAATTGACCGCATATTCCACCTATATCTTTACGTCCACTAACTCTGCCTAAGTTGTAACAATCTTTTATTATTCCTTTTTGGACACCTGTAATACCACCGACATTATATCCTATATGCACATATCCTATATCTGCGATATTGCTACAATTTATTATAGTGTTTTCGTTTTGACCACAAATGCCACCAACGCAAGAAAACACTTCTATAGTAGATTTTTTTTGTTGTGCCAAAAATTCATTTTTTATATCTTCGATAGTAAAAAAATTACTAGTATTTATTTGATTTGCCGATGTATTTATAAGACCGCTATTATCGCACTTTTGTATAAGACCATTATTTAATCCACAAATGCCGCCAACGTGTAGACTTCCTGTTATAAACACAGATGAATTACAGTTTTTTATTATACCTTTTTTATTGTTTTCTCCGACTATGCCACCTAATTGGTTTTTGCCTTTAATTTCTCCGAACGATTTACAGTTTATTATTTTACCGTTATTTTCTCCAGCTATTACACCTATTTTTGAAGATGAACCAGATGGAGTTATATTGGCTGTAACATCTACATTTTTTATCGTACCTGAATTTATGCGAAAAAGTCCTAAAGTAGAGCCAGCAGTATTTATTTTTAGCCCTTTTATCGAATGTCCTTTTCCATTGAATTCACCAAAAAATATAGGAATAGGTTTGTAGTCTACATATGTTAAGTCTAAATCGGTTGCAAGCTCTACTTTTAAATCTTTTGAATAGCTATCTAACATACAGTTTTTTGATAAATTTAATAGGTCATCTGCGGTTTGTATATAAATAGTGTCCTGTGCTTTTACAGGTGTTAAAAAAAGTAAAAAAGCTATAACGCTAATCATTATTTTTTTCATCTTCATTTTCATCTCCTATTTCTGTATCGTTACACGCATTTTCGGTATCATCGGTTTTTGTATTTGTTTCTTTATTTTCGTTTAATAAATGCTCACTGTTCGATATTTGAACATCAACATCTCCTTTTATAATTCCTTTTAGTTCACCGTCTATATATCCAGAAATTTTACCTTTTACATATCCATCTAGTTTGATTTCATCGGTTTGTACACGTTCATATTTTTTAATATTTAAAGTAAGTGCTGATTTTTCTATTATGTAATCACCTACGTTTAGTATTTGTGGCAGTATCGTAAGTACTAGTATTATAGAAATCAAAGTTCCACGTCCAAGTGCTAGTCCGATAGAGCTTACTACAGGGTCTGTAGACATAAATCCTATAAGGTATCCAGCCGTAGTAAGTATAGTTCCTGAAGTAAATATTGTAGGAAATGCTTGGTTGAGAGCTTCTATAGTAGCTTCATTTCTGTTCATAGAAGTTTTTAAAGATTGATAACGATTGGTTATAAGTATCGCATAGTCTATAGTAGCACCCATCTGTATTGCGGATACTATTAAATAACTTAAGAAAAATAAGTTGGTATCTGTAATATAAGGGAAAGAAAAGTTTATAAAAATACTTCCTTGTATAGTTAGTATTAACATAAATGGTAGTCCTACCGAGCGGAAAGTAAATAGAAGTATAATCATTACAAATAGAGCTGTCATTATACTTATTTTTAGGTTGTCGTTTTGGAAAGATGAACGCAGGTCAGATGCTACTGTAGGTTCTCCGACAAGTACGATTTCATCATAGTATTTGTATCCTATTTTTTTCATACTATCTATTAACTGTGAAGTTTCTTTGCTTTCATCTATTACGTCAGCTACTACGATTATTCTTGAATACTTTTCGCCTTGTAGCTGTACTTTTACTTTGTTTAGCATATCGTTTAGCTCATCAAACTTCTGCTTTTTATCGTCTTCTAAATTTATTATTCCTTTCTTTATTTGATCCTTTACGAAATCAAATATATCTATAAGTGGGGCAGAGTATTCGTCTACGTCTTTAAAAACTGCGGTATACTCATCGTTGGAAAGACCGTAAGCTCTAAATAAAATACGGCATAAATCTATATCTACATCTGTTAGTTCAGCGAACTGTCTAGGAGTAAATTTATCTGTTATTACCATATCGTCATCGACTTCTATGCTAGATAATCCTATACAATCTACTACGTTATCTAAAGCTTTTATTTCCTCCACTACTTGTTTTTCATAACTGTAATTACCTTTTGGCACTATTATTGCTAAGTTATTTTTTGTGCCAAAAGTTTGATCTATTTTATCTTGTGCTATTCTGTTTACAGATTTGTTTTCCGTATCTATATATTTCATAGAAAACACGTACTCGGCTTTGCTAGAGTAAATAATTGCAAATACAAATACTACTAAAAAAGCTGGTAGTAAAATGTATTTAGTCTTTATTACAGCTTTACCTATTAAAGTTATTTTTGGAACGAAATTCTTATGTGTAGTTTTTTGTATTCCTTTGCTAAGCATTAAAAGAAGTCCAGGCATGAGTAAAAATACGGTTATAAGACTGAATAAAATACCTTTTATAAGTACGATACCCATATCTGCGCCAATTCTAAATTGCATAGTAGTAAGTGCTATAAGTCCTGAAATTGTAGTTAAACTACTAGAAGAAATTTCTATTATAGCTTTTGAAAGTGATTTTACGATGGCATCATGAGGGTTTAGATGCTCCATTTCCTCCATAAATCTATGGCAAAGTATTATGGCATAGTCTACCGCCAGAGCTAGTTGTAATATTATAGCTATAGATTTGGTTACGAAAGATATTTCGCCAAACCAGTAGTTTGTTCCCATATTTAAAATACCTGCTACAGCAAAAACTATTAAAAATACTACTATTTCTAAATACGATTTTGAAGTAAAAATAAGTACAGCTACTATTACTATTGCGGAAAGTATTAAAATTACACGCATTTGCGATTCTAGCACTTTTGAAAAATCATCACCAACTTCAGATACTATATAAACGTCGTATCCACTAAGGTGTGATTTTATATTTTCCATAGTTTTTAGTACACCAGCGTCATCTTTTACGTTATCAAAACTTACTATTATTAAGGCTGATGAATTTATGTAGTATTTAGGAGTATTTTCAAAAGTAACTCTAAGTACGTTAGGTTGTTTTTCTATATATCTTTTTATTTTTTCGGCTCTTTCATATGTTATGTTTGAAATCATTATTTGAGCTGTACCAAAAGTTTTGAATTCCTCTTCCATTATGTTAAGACCTATTCTGGTTTCGGTCGATTCTGGTAAATATGAGGAAATTTCCTGATTTATTTTTACTTTCGGTATAGAAATGACAGAGTATATGCAAGCTAAAACGAAAATAAGGTAAAATGCTTTTCTTTTATCAACGATGAAAAGGGCTATATTTTCCATAAAATTTAATGAATTATTTTTTTTATCCATTTTATGCCTTTCGATTTTATTGTTATAGTTACTATATTTTTAAATTATATACTTTAAAAAAAGTTTAAACAATAATCAATGTGAATGATTTGTCTAAAAAAGAAAAATGTTATATAATAGACAAAGAGAGAAGAGAATGAATAAAGAGGAAGAGTCAGATGAATAAATTGTTAAAACCTTATGCAAAAGTAGTGGAGTATTTAGGATTAGTTTTAGGTCCTAGTTATGAAATAGTTTTGTATGATATAGCGAATAAAGATATGTCAATAGTAGCTATTGCTAATGGATTTGTAAGCGGTAGAAATTTATTTGACCCTATAACCGATAAAAATTTAAAATTATTAGGGCAAATAAAAGAAGAAGATACTGATTTTTACGTAAACTATAATAGTTATTCAAGAGATGGCAAAAGGCTAAGAGGTTCGTCATTTTATATAAGAAATGAAACAGGTGAACCTATAGGTATACTTTGCATAAATTTTGATGACTCTAAATACGTTGAACTTACACATAGCATTTTAGGACTGTGTCATCCAGATACACTACTTTCTAAAAACAGCTATGAGAAGATAGACGACCACTATTATGATGAAGATACTGAACACTATGGCAAGAGCATAACCGATATAGCGACTAATATGGTTACTAATGCCATAAAGCAGAGAAATATTCCAGTTAATAATATGACTAAAGACGATAAGCTAGATTTGGTAGAAGAGCTTAATGCTAAAGGAGTATTTTTACTAAAAGGTGCGGTTAGTGAAGTGGCTAGACTTATAGGTACGTCAGATGCTACGCTTTATAGGTATCTTAGTGATGTGATGGAGAGAGAAAATAAAGGTGAGATAAATTAAAATGAGTAATAATACACGAAATTTTTATTTATTTTTGTGTATTATTACAAACATTTAAGTGGTATAATAGATAGAGAAGTAGTGGTGTATATGACTTATAAACACTACATATAGTATAATTTTATAGCTTTAGTTGATTACGAGATCCTAACATAATCAAGACTACAATATTTCTAAAAATTCTAAAACAAAATACAATTTAATAGTGTTGAAAATTATCATAGTTGATATAATGCTATGTTCTATTTGTCGTATTATAAGTTTTTTAACTATTTAAAAAAATATAAACATTTAATGTGTGATAGGTATTATTGCTATTTTATTAGGAGGGTTGTTTTATGAGAGTACGTAGATTGGTAGAGATTATAGGTGTTATTTTAGTTATTATTGTTTTGAAAGTTCCAAGTATGGCACGTACAGGAAGCATATATGATAGCGTTATTTTGGAAGATAATATATTCAGTAAGCTTTCTAGTGAACAGGTGAAAAAAGTTGATGAGCCTGATATTACGGCTCCTACAATTAAAGATTTAGTTGCTAATGAACTCACTGTAAGCAGTGCTAATATCACTTTTTCTTGTGATGAAGATTGTAAGTATTTATTGGTGTATAAAAGCAAAGAGGGCGTAACGGATAAGGAGTTTGCTTATACTAAAATAAGTGGAGATGCCAAAAAAGATGAAAATGTTAGAGTGCTTATTTCTGAACTTAAAGCGAACACCACTTATTATGTATATATAAAAGCGGTAGATGAAGTAGGCAATACTCAAGCTACTCCTTATGATATTAGTTTTACTACAGATAAAGTTGATTTGAAAGCTGATGTAACGCTTGTTAATAGCATGCCGAAATATGACCAA
>PDWI01005974.1_pt1 | contig 15488 bp, 16 predicted proteins | sample 1430891 | NCBI WGS metagenome assembly PDWI01 (sample SAMN01162508, study PRJNA174530) | Oral metagenome, whole genome shotgun sequencing project. | biome: Marine environment; feature: Marine mammal; material: Swab sample of the gingival sulcus; isolation source: swab sample of gingival sulcus... | reverse complement strand
CAAGCCGTTGATTTTCCTACAACAAATAAAGAACGTTAATAATAACGTTACAAAAGTAATACAAAAAATGAAAACTCCCAAATGATATTAATCCACCACTCTCAAACGTCACACTGAACACACCAATCATGTCCTGCTGAACTCCACACCTACGTCCTGCTGAACTCCATACCTCCGTCATGCTGAATTACCCAAATACGTCCTGCTGAACTTGTTTCAGCATCTATATCAGCATCTATATCAGCATCTACGTCTGCTCTAAGAGATCCTGAAATAAATTCAGGATGACGAGAGAGACAGGATGACGGGAGGGACAGGATAACAGAAGAAACAGGATGATGAGAAAACCAAACATCCCATTCTGAATATCCCACTATACGTCCTGCTAAAATCCACACCACGTCCTGCTGAACTTGTTTCAGCATCTATATCAGCATCTACGTCTGCTCAAATAGATCCTGAAATAAATTGGCTATGCCGAACCCACGTTTCAGAATAACATTGAAAAGAGACCCATTAATGTATTAACAATGGAGTTCAAACTAATGAAAAACTAATTATTAATTGAATCCAAGATCCAAAGAGCCACCTTGAAAAGTTAAAAAAAGTTAAACAAAGAAAACCCTATTATGTTTTACAACAGATTTTGTATCTTTGTCGTATCAAAATATTTAAAATATTAGTTATGAAAACTGAACAAATTGGTATCAACGCCGGATTAGTGTGGGAAACACTAGAGAAAAACGGCGAAATGAATACAAAAGATGTGAGAAAAGCTACTAAAATCAAAGACAAAGATTTGACTATGGCTTTAGGTTGGTTAGCGCGCGAATCAAAAATTACTTTCAAAGAAGAAGGCAAAGAACTTTTTGTTTCATTGGCTTAATGTAATAATTAGTTAGTAAAAAAAGGTAATAATAAAAGCGAAGTTCAATTGAACTTCGCTTTTATTATTTTATTCTTAACTTAAATCCGTCAACAACTCTTTGTTAAACATTACTTACAGAACAGAACATTTAACATTTCGTCATTCTAAACCCCACAACATTGATGATATGCTGACACAAGTTCAAAATGACACTCAAGACACCTTTTAATCATAATAATTGAACTTCAACCTTTAACTAATTGGTTCTAATTCTATCATCACAAAATCTTTGGGGATTTTTTCTCCTTCTTTTACGTTTATCTTCTTAATTTTTGCTTTGAAGGGCATTTCAACAAAGTTTTGCATTTTCATCGCTTCTAACACGAGTAAAGGTTCTCCTTCTTTTACTGTTTTTCCCTCTTTAACCAATATCGAAATAATAGTTCCGGGAATATAAGACTGAATAAGATAGGCACTTGGATTAATCCAAAACTTTCTTTCTAAGAACTTCCGAGTAGGAAGCGTTTCATACTCTCTTTGCGTAACCCCCAATTGAATAAATTCTTCAGGAGAATATTCTTGTCTTTCTATTTCATTAAAGACATCTTTTTTCAATTTTCTTTTAGCCTTTCTTGCTTCTGCTTTTTCCTTACGAAGCTCCTCTCCTTTTTGTTTGGCTATTGCTCTTTTTCTTAACCTCTCTTTTTTCTCTTCAACAGCTTTTTCAGCCTCTTTTTCCTTACGAATAGCACGAATTCGCCTTGCTCGTTCCAAAACAAGTCTTTGGTGTCGTTTCTTCTCATCAAGCTCGGCTCTCTTTTTAGCTCTCTCTTTTTTTCTATCTTCTGACATAATTACTTTCTTTAGAATGGTGGAATTCCGTGCTTTTTAGTTGGTCTAAAGACCTCTTTATTTTCAGAAACTTCCAAAGAATGAATTAACACATTTCTTGTTTCACTTGCCTCTATAACAGAATCAATATAACCTTTAGAAGCTGCTACAAATGGGTTGGCAAATTTATCAACATACTCATCAACTTTCTGTTGGCGCATCTCTTCTTGATTTTCTGCCGCCATAATTTCTTTTCTAAATATAATATTCGCAGCTCCTTCAGGGCCCATAACAGCAATTTCAGCATCAGGCCAAGAATATACAAAATCAGCTCCTAAATGCCTTGAGTTCATTGCAATATATCCACCTCCATAGGCTTTCCGTAGAATAACAGTAATTTTAGGAACAGTAGCCTCAGAATAAGCATAAAGCATTTTTGCACCATGTCGGATAACTCCTGCGTGCTCTTGGTCAACACCCGGTAAGTAACCCGGCATATCTTCTAATGTAACAATAGGAATATTAAAGGAATCGCAGAAACGAATAAAACGTGCTGCTTTATCAGAAGAATCACAATCCAAAACACCCGCAAGATAGAGTGGCTGATTGGCAACAAATCCAACCGTTTTTCCATTGATTCGACCAAATCCAACAACAATATTAGCCGCCCATAGTTGCTGAACCTCAAAAAATTTCGATTCATCAGTAATAGCATAAATCACATCTCTTACATCATATGATTTTTTAGGGTCTGTCGGAATAATATTTTCTATTTTCTTCTTAAACTTAGGTGGTTTAGGTTTAACTACTTTCGCTTTATTTTGGTTGCTATGAGGAATAAGAGACAATAGAGTTTTTATCTGGTCAAAACACTCCATTTCACTCAAAGCATAAAAATGAGCATTTCCCGTTATTTCGGCGTGAACTCTTGCTCCACCCAAATCTTCTTGAGAGATTTTTTCTCCCAATACCGTTTCAATCACATTGGGACCTGTAATAAACATTTTCGAAATGTTTTCTACCACAAAAACAAAGTCAGTTAAAGCCGGAGAATAGACTGCACCACCGGCACAAGGACCAAGTATAACAGATAGTTGAGGAATCACTCCCGAAGCCATCGTGTTACGATAAAAAATCTCTCCATATCCAGCCAATGCCCCAATACCTTCTTGAATACGTGCACCTCCCGAATCATTAATACCAATACAAGGAATCTTCAATTTTAACGCGTGGTCCATTATTTTAGTTATCTTCCGAGCATGTTTCAGCCCCAAAGAACCACCCATAACAGTAAAATCTTGTGCGTATATACAAACAGGGTTTCCACCGATGGTTCCGGTTCCGGTTATGACCCCATCTCCGGGCAATACTTTTTTCTCCATTCCGAAGTTTCTCTCTTCGTGAACGACGAACATATCATACTCGTTAAATGAGTCTTTATCAAGGAGTGCTAAAATTCTTACACGAGCGGGCATTTTACCCATAGATTTCTGTTTTTCAAGGGCTTTGTCTCCACCTCCCTTTTCCACAATAGCCTTCTTTTGTCGAAGTGCAACAATATTTTTCTTGGTTGACATATTATCTTATTTTTTCTTTTTTGTATTCCACAAAGGTATAAAAAATATTTCAGCTCTTGTTTATACCTACTTAAAAAACTTAAAACGAAATGATTGTAGAAATAGAACGTTACCTATAATTATTTATCGAAAAATAATATCGTTCACAACATTACTTCCCACGTAGCGATTAAGAGAGTTTTTTATTTTGAATTTCATCAAAAAAAGCTCGTGTCGTATTACCGACGACGAGATATAAACATACAGAGTACGATTAATGAATTCGAGTTTGGTTGTATGATAACTAATGTTTTGTCCAAGCACCTCTTTCCAAGAATTAATAACTTTTCTTTGGTATAGTTTTTCTTCCAGATGATTCGCCTTAAGAACCTGACCTAAAACACTACCTAATCGCTCTGTATTATTCCGTTTCATCTACCTAAGGTTAAGGATATGACCAATTTCAGGAATATAAGCGTAAGAAAGGTCATTTAACTCATATAACGATTTAAGCCTTATTCCATATTTTTGTGCAATTTTATACATCGAGTCTCCTTTTTTCACCTTATGATACATAGGATTTTCTTTTTTTGTCTCTGTTTTTTTCTTTCTAATATAAACCACCGTTTTAGGAGCAAGTTCCATTTCTTCTGCCAAGTCATTATAATAGAGCAATTTTCTTTTCTTTATGCCAAATTCATAAGCAATAGAATCAAAAGTGTCTCCTGATTCGGTTAAAATACACTTCACTCCATTATTTCTAAAAACATTATGGACTGTTAATAAGTCCGGAATAGACTCATTCCATTTATAGTTTTTATTGTTTTCTACAATATTAACATCTCTATATTCAACCGGTTTTTCCTCATCAAACTTGTACAATTCAAAATCTTGAATAATCCGAATTAACTTTTGTGCATACTTTTTATCCGTCGCATATCCTGCTTTCTTTAGACCATACGCCCACGCTTTATAATCGGTTTTGTTGAGATTTAACAAAAAAGTATATCTGGGTTGTGTTGTTAAAAAATGAGAATGGTCTTCAAAAGATTGTTCAGGAGAGTTATATTTCCTAAAGCATTCGTTTTTTTGGTCATCGTCCCAACGAATTGTTTCTCCAACCCAACCATTTCCACATTTTATCCCAAAATGATTATTACCCTTTCTCGCCAATTCACTTCTGCCACCACTTGACTCCAAAAGTCCTTGTGCCAATGTAATACTTGCAGGTACTCCATATCTCTTTTGATGTTCAACTGCGATTCTGGAATATTTACGAATATAATTACCAAAAACCTCGCTTCTACTTTGACCTGATAATGTTAAGAAGCTAAAAAGAGATACCACTAAAATTATAAAACTATTTCTTCTCATTTTTTCCGTTTTTCCTACAAAAATAGAACAAATTTGTTATATTTTTATGTTTTTTGATATGTTTTTGTTATTTTTGTGCCTTAAAAGTCTAATAATAAGGTATGAAAAAGTTTGAAATAATCACTTCTGTGATAGAATATGCGAATGACGAATTGCCTAAGAGTATTAGAAAATTAGTAGAATTGGCAAAACAAGAGACAGAAAAATCGTATGCCCCTTACTCTAAGTTTCAAGTTGGTGCTGCAATTTTACTTGACAATGGAAAAGTTGTTTTGGGGAATAATCAAGAAAATTCAGCGTATCCATCAGGACTCTGTGCAGAACGAACTGCCATCTTTTATGCCAACTCTCAATACCCCAACATTCCCGTTGATAAAATAGCCATCGCTGCTTTCACCAACAACGATTTTACTGAAAATCCGATTACACCTTGTGGTGGTTGTCGTCAAGTTTTAAGTGAAACGGAAAAAAGATTTGAAAAACCAATAACCATTGTTTTATACGGTAAAAAGAAGACATATATTTTGAATGATACAAAATCATTAATGCCATTACAATTTGTAAAAGATTAAACAACAACCTAAACCATTGATAATTGATATTGTCAAAAAAACATAGCATATGAAAAAAGAGAAATACACCCTTGAATATCCCTTAAAAAACGCTTCTGAATCTATTCTTTGGAAACTAATTGGAACAGAGATTGGGCTTTCAGAATGGTTTGCAGATGATGTAAGTATAGAAGATAAAAAATGTACTTTTATCTGGGACGGATACGAAGAGATAGCTTTTATTCAGAAAATAAAAGAAAAAGAACTTATCCGTTTTCAGTGGGAAGACGATATGGATACTGATGCCTATTTCCAGTTTGAAATCAGTCAAAATGAGATGTTAGGCAAATGGACGCTTTTTATTACCGATTTTTCAGAACCTGACGAAAAAGAAGATGATATTCTTATGTGGGATAAGCAAATCAAGACACTTTTTAGACTGATTGGTTTATAAGTTATTTGCTATTACTATTAATTTGCATAGTTTACCTTTTTCGAAAAGACATTGCAAAATTTAATTTACCAATAAATCGTACGTAGTATTATATTTTTAATGACTACTTGGTATTCTATGTTTTACATTTTTTTAAACAGAATTACAATTTTATGATATCTTTTTAGTTTAAAATAATTATACAAACATTCTAATTTAATTTTACGATGAAATCAAAAATCCAAAAGTCAATATTTATCACTTTTTCTATTGTTGCCATTCTGTTTTTTTGTTTGTTGCTATTCCCATTAGCATTTAAAACACAAATATTAAAAATAGCCAACAAAGAAATCAATAAATCTCTTAATGCAGAAGTTGGTTTTGACAAAGTAAACATCAATTTTATCCGTTCATTTCCAAATGCAAGCATTTCATTAGAAGATATTTATATTGCCGGAAAAGATGATTTCAAAGGGGACACACTACTTTTAAGTAAAGAGGTTCAATTTGTTATAAATGTTAAAAGTTTATTTTCAGACACAGGGTATGAGATAAAAAAAATCAAAATCTCCGACACACGACTTTTTGCTCACGTATTAGAAAACGGAAAGGCAAACTGGGACATCGTAAAGTCAACTTCAACGGAAAAAGAAGACACAACCTCTTCTACTTTATCATTAAAACTCGAAGATTTTCAAATCGAAAATTCAGATATTCTGTTTTTACAAGATAGTAGCAATCTTTTCACAGAATTGAAAAAAATAAATCTCGCCCTTAGTGGCAATTTAACAACCAATACAACCGATTTACAAACAGAACTCAGCATTGATACCATTCGACTTTCAAGTGAGAATAAACAAATGTTACCTCAACTGAATGTGCTATTCAAAGCCAACATCAAAACCGATTTGAAAAAGCAACGGTATGAATTGGCAGAAAACAGTATCAAAATAAACGAAATACCACTCTCGCTAAACGGTTGGGTGGAGTCAAAAGAAAATTCAACTTATGTGGATTTAAAATTAAAAACAGGAAAAGTGAAGTTCAAATCATTACTATCTCTTATTCCTGCTATTTATACAAAATCATTTGACAAAATCAAATCCGATGGTCAAATTACATTTGATGGATATGCAAAAGGAGAGATAAAGGGTAACAACTACCCTACTTTTGCCTTAAACTTAAGCGTAAAAGATGGTTGGTTTCAATATCCCGATTTACCAAAATCGGTTCAATCGATTCAAATACAATCTAATGTTTCACACCAAGGTGGCTCATTGGACAATACGGTGATTGACGTTTCTAACTTTTCATTAATGATGGGAGAAAATCCACTCAAAGCCTCTTTACATATAACAACTCCTATTTCTGACCCAAATGTGAACTTGAAAGCAAATGGAAAACTTGATTTAGGAATGATAAAAGAGATTTATCCCCTTGAAAAAGGAATGAATTTAAGTGGTTTATTCGCCTTGAATATAAGCGGACAAGGAAAAATGTCCTATCTTGATAAAAACAAAATGGAGCGTTTGCAATTTTCAGGAAATGCCAACGTAAAAGACTTAATCGTTGAAACAAACGAACTCCCCCACTCCGTAAATATTGATAATGCTAACCTGTTGTTTAGCAATCATCAACTCTATTTGAACAAAATGAATATTAAGATAGGAGATAATGATATAAGTGGAGAAGGAAGGGTAGAAAATTACCTTGCTTATGCATTAAGAGACAAGACACTGAAGGGACGATTCCAAATCAGTTCTATTTTTATGAATTTGAATGATTTCATCTCTGATAGAGAGTCCATTCAAGAAGCAAAGCCAAAAGAGGAAGAAAAAGAAAACAGTTCAACGACTTCTGTTTTAGAAATTCCTAAAAATTTAGACATTGCACTCATAGGGAATTTTAAACAATTAAAATACCAAAAAATGACTTTTGAGAATGGTTATGCAAAATTGACTCTATTAAACGGGAATATGAATATTGAAAAGATGAATGTTGATGCATTTGGTGGTAAAATGAACTTATCGGGAAAATACAGTTCACAAGACATCACAAATCCATTTACAAACCTAAACATTGGGTTAAATGAAATCTCTTTTGGTTCAATCGTGAAACAAGTAGAATCTTTAGAAAAAATGCTTCCGTTCTTCCTAAATGCGACCGGAAAATTCAATGCTAATTTCTCATTAAACACCTCACTCAACCAAGATATGAGCCCTAATTTAGCCTCAATAATAAGTGAGGGTCAGTTTAATACCAAATCCGTTCAAATAAAAGATACAGAGGTGTTAAACCAGTTGATACAAGCATTAAAGTTGACCAACTTGACGAAATTTACAAACCTTAAAGACATTGCTCTTGCATTCAAAATAAAGGACGGAAAATTATCAACCAAACCATTTACACTAAAAATGGGAGATTATAGTATGGAATTGGGTGGTTTTACCGGATTGGATAAAACAATTGATTATAAAGGAAAATTAAAGTTACCCAATAAACTACAATTTGGAGCTTTTCAAAATGTCGGTTTTAAAATAGGAGGTACCTTTACAAAGCCAAAAGTCAGTTTAGATGTTACAGAAACAGTCACCAATATCGTGAAAGAGCAAAAAGAACAAGTCATTGAGAAAATACAAAATGTAAAAGATAATGGTTTGGCAAAAGCAGAAGAAGAAAGAGAAAAAGCAATAAAAGAAGCCAAGAAAAGAGCCGATAAAATTCTGAAAGATGCTAAACAACAAGGCGATAAAATAATAGAAGCCGCTCGTGTTTCAGGAGATAGTATTATAGCAAAAACAAGCAATCCAATAGCCAAAGAAGTGGCAAAACGTGCAGCTAAAGAACTAATTAAAGAAGCACAGAAAAAAGCAGATAAAATCTATCAAAAAGCACAAGAAGAGTCTAAAAAAGAGATAGAAAACATAGAACAAAAGACCCAAATAAAGAAATAAAAAATGAATGTCAAAAAACTTTCTTTTGCTATTATTATTCTTTTTCTCAATTTTATTCAAGGCTATTCACAGACTGTTGAAGATGCAGAAACACTCTTTTTAGCCGGAGATTACAAGAATGCTTATATTCTATATGACCAAATCTTATTAACAACTCCAAAACCCAAGAAAGAGCTTATTTTCAACACTGCAAAATGTGCCTATTTTTTGGAAAAGTATAACGAAACAATAAACTTATTAGAACCTTTAAAGACAAAAAATCCCGAAAAAAATTTGTTGCTTGGAGATGCCTATTTTAAAAATTATTTTTTTGACAATGCCATTTTTCAGTTTGATGAATTTCTATTAACCAAAGATACTGTTGATGCAGAATACGAGCTTGTCAACCAAAAACTAAAACAAGCAACATTAGGTAGAAAGTTTCTTCGAAGAGTTGAAGATATAACGTTTATTGACAGTGTAATCGTTTCTAAAAGTGAAGCAATAGAGAGAATATTTTTATCTAAAGAAGCCGGAAAAATTAGCCGACAAGAAGGAATATTAAACGAGCAACCGATTGATTTGATAAACTTTACAACAGAGAGAGGTAACGAAACATATCTTTCGGATATCCATACCCACAATACCGACCTCTATTTATCAGAAACTTTACTTGACGGAAAGACAGAAAAGAAAGAACTAAAAGAGCTAAACACTTCTTATGATGAAAATTACCCATTTCTATTACTTGATGGGGTTACACTCTATTTTTCATCCAATGGTTCCCAATCAATGGGTGGACACGATATTTTTATCACTCAACTCAACCGTTCAGACAACCACTATGTGAAGCCTGAAAATGTGGGAATGCCTTTTAACTCCCCCTTCAATGACTATCTTCTTGCTATTGATGAAGTTAATAAATTAGGTTGGCTTATTTCAGACCGTTACCAAAAAAAAGGAAAAGTAGCGATTTATCGGTTTATTCCGAATGATGAAAAAAAGATTGTTAAAACGGAGTCGTTAGATTCTTTAAGAAAAAGAGCAATAATTTCGACATTTTATAAAAATGCTTACATCCCTCGTCGTTTCAATAAGTTAAATATTACAAAGGAACAACCTCTGATTTTAATAAAAGACAACCTTTATTATCAAAAAGCATCTGATTTCAAAAGTCAAGAAGCAAGAAAATATTATTATCAATCTAAAAAAATTAGAGATTCTATTTTACAAGCAAAAAAATCATTGAAAAGATTGAGAAAGAAGTACCACTCATTCAAAAAGGGAAAAAAGAAAGATACAATCGCAAAAAAAATCATTGAATTAGAAAAACATCTATTAAAACAAGTACCTCAGCAAAAAGAATTGGAGAAAAAAATGCGAAATTCTGAGATAAAACATCTGAAAAACTTGTAGATTAAGCTAAAAATAGTAATTTTACACAAAATTATATTCTAAAATGGAAGTAGCTATCGTTATAACATTACTCGCATTAGGTATTCTATTTTTTATCATAGAGCTTTTTCTAATACCGGGTATATCTATCTCCGGAATTTTCGGTGGAATACTTACTTTTGTGGCTGTTTGGTATGCTTATGCAAAGATAGGAAATACCGCAGGAAATATCACTTTAGTGGGTGGACTCCTCTTTTCAATTGTAGCGATATGGCTCTTTATGAAGTCAAGAGCTTTGGAAAAGATGTCTTTGAAAACCAATGTTTCAGGCAATAGTACTTCCATTCCTGATGAAGTCAAAGTGGGAGACAAAGCGATGACTTTATCTCGTTTAGCTCCTATGGGCAAGATTTTAGTAAATGGATTGACCATTGAAGCCAAAACCAACGACTCTTTTATTGATGAATCAACAGAAGTTGTGATAAAAAAGATAGACAAAACAAATGTATTAGTTGAACAAATAAATTAAAACAATTAAATAAAAAGTAAAATTATGGGAATTTTTGAAATCATTTTATTCTTTGTACTTATTGTAGTACTGATAATATTTTTCTATTATGTACCGTTCGTTTTGTGGATTTCTGCAAAAGTTACGGGAGTAAACATCTCATTAGTACAACTATTTCTGATGAGAATTCGTAAAGTGCCACCTCACACTATCGTTGCTTGTTTGATTGAAGCACACAAAGCAGATTTGGCGAATGATGTAAAAAGAGATGCTTTAGAAGCACACTATTTGGCGGGAGGACACATTGAAAGAGTTACTCACGCATTGGTTTCCGCATCAAAAGCGAACATCGACCTTAACTTTACTATGGCAACGGCAATTGACCTTGCCGGTAGAGATGTTTTTGAAGCGGTTCAAATGTCGGTTAATCCAAAAGTAATTAACACTCCACCCGTTGCGGCAGTAGCAAAAGATGGTATTCAGTTGATAGCAAAAGCTCGTGTTACCGTCCGTGCAAGTATCAAACAACTTGTCGGAGGAGCAGGAGAAGAAACAATTTTAGCACGTGTCGGAGAGGGGATTGTATCGTCTATCGGTTCGTCAGAATCGCATAAACAAGTGCTCGAAAATCCTGATTCTATATCAAAATTGGTATTGAAAAAAGGATTGGACGCAGGAACTGCTTTTGAAATTCTTTCGATTGATATTGCAGATATTGATATAGGTAAAAACATCGGTGCACAACTACAAACAGACCAAGCAGAAGCGGATAAAAACATCGCACAAGCGAAAGCAGAAGAGCGTCGTGCTATGGCAATAGCTCAAGAACAAGAAATGCGTGCTAAATCGCAAGAGATGCGTGCGAAAGTTATCGAAGCCGAAGCAGATGTACCTCGTGCAATGGCAGAAGCATTCCGTAACGGAAACTTAGGAATTATGGATTACTATCGTATGAAAAATATTGAAGCAGATACTTCGATGAGAGATTCGATAGCCAAACCACAAGAAAAGCCTAAAGCAAAAGATTCAGAAAAATAACAGTTAAATATAAGGAAAGAGAGTAAAGGTAGAATTATGCTGTTTACTCTTTTTCCTTTTTAAAAGAAAAAAAATGAAAAAAACATATTTGATAGCAGTCGTTATTAGCCTTATTTTAACCAGCTGTAATTCAAAAAAGCAACAAGAAAAAAACGTAATTAATGACAGTCACACTTCTGAGATTTCATTAGATTGGAACGGTACTTATAAAGGTTTTTTACCCTGTGCAAGTTGTGAAGGGATATTAGTAACAGTTAAACTTGAGAATGATAAAACATTTGAAATAACCAATTTCTACTTAGGCACTAAAAGTGACGGATTTGTAACAGAAAAAGGTAGTTTTACTTTTACGGAAGATGGAGATAATATTATTTTAACATTAAAAGATGGCTCCCAACAGATGTATGCTGTTGGTGAGAACAAACTGATTATGTTAACCAAAGAGGGAAAGAAAAGTGATGCTGAATTTGCAAAAATGTATGAATTACAAAAGGTCTCTGACGAAGCAATTGAGTTTGGGCAAGAGGCTGTAAAAGGATTACTCGTTTTTGGACACGAAGTGTCTTCTTTTACTCCCTGCGGTTCGTCAAAGTCTTATTGGATTAAAGATGTAAAAACTGGGGATTTGTATAAGAAATATAAAGCCATTATGAAAGCAACAAAATCTACTGTACCTTACACGCCTGTAATAGCAGAATTGGTGGTTAAAAATATTGGGAAAACAAAAGATGGATTTGCCGAGCAATACGATGGAGTTTTAGAAACAATAGAAATTAAATCTGTTAAATCAATTAACGCAGAGAATAACTGTAACAATTAAAATGTCTTTAAGATTTTATAAAGAAAGAACACCGATGAGCGTACAAACTTATGGGTGTTTTTTATTTAGGCACAATATATGTGGTAAGAAGTCGCGAAAAAAAATTACAAAATAAATATTGTCTTTATCTAAAAAAAGATTATGCACCTAAATCGATTCTTTATATTACTACTTTTTGTCTTTACTTCTATTACTGTTTTTTCACAAAAAAACGAGACAAAGACAAAATATAGTGTAGATGTAAATTATGCAAAAGGGCATATCTTTCTACATCATAAAAAGGTTATTCCTTTAGAAAGGAATAATCCTAAAAATATTATTGTCAGTTGGAATAAGCACACTTTTGGACAAAAAGAGTGGGAGAGAGTTTTTAACAATCCCTCCTATGGTGTTTCTTTTGTTTATCAAGATTTCAATAGTGATTTTTTAGGGAAATCGTATGGGATTTATTTCAACTATACGACCTATCTTTACAAAAGAAAGCTCTTGATTCAATTGGCTGACGGTATTTCTTATATGACCCGACCATACGACAAAGTAAATAACAACAAAAATATATATATTGGTTCAAAAGTACTTAACGGTTTTTATCTCTCATTTCGCTATCAAGAGCCTAATTTATTTAGAGGCTTCGGATTACAAACCGGAATTTTATTCAGCCACAACTCCAATGCAAAGATAAAAATGCCCAATTTAGGCATTAATTCTATTTTGTTTCAACTGGGTGTTAATTACTCATTTGGAGAGAAAGAAAATCGACTTCCTTATTATGAACCTGAAATATCATTTGAAAAAAGGATACAATATAATTTTGAAGTAAAAGGTGGTGTTAATGAGCTGGTGGAAGGAGTTGGAATAAAACCTTTTTATGTTCTCTCTCTATATGGCAGTAAGCGTTTTAATAGGAAAAACGGAATGACTTTTGGGGGAGAATATTTTGCCTCCAATGGATTTAGAGAGTGGGTTAAATACAGAAAATTCTTTGACTACCCCAACATGAAGGGATATCCTGATTATAGACGAGTAGGGATATTTATTGGACACGAATTTTATATTAACAAAACATCTTTTTTCACCCAATTTGGGTATTATGTGTATAACAAGTTGAAGAATAAAGACATTCTGTACGAACGAATAGGGTTTAGATATCAATTTCATAAAAATATATTTGCAACAGTAGGATTAAAAGTCTTTATTGTGAATGCAGAACAGTTAGAATTTGGATTAGGAGTTAAATTATAGATGAGAAAAGGATTGTATATATTAGGAATGGCTTTTCTGCTAATAAGCTGTGAAAGTGCTTTATTTTGTGGAGATAAAGATGCACAAAAAGTAGTGAAAGAGTTTAATGTACTACCGTTTGACAAAATTACTACTTTTGAAAATGTAGAGTTGATTTTGAAAGAGGGTAAAAAAACAAAAGTTGCTGTAAAAGCAAGAAAAGAAGATTTTTCAACAGTAAAAGTGGAAGTAAAAGATAGTACACTAAAAGTAAAACAGACCAATGATTGTATTTCAGCACGAGTAAAATTGTATGTAACAGCTCCCAATATTACAGAACTAAGAAATGCCTCCTTACTTCCAATATCTTCAGAAGGAGTTCTTCATTATCCCAAATTAGTTTTGTATTCTGAAGATTATATAATACTTGATATTTTAAATTCCGGAAATTTTCATTTAAATATTGATAGTCAAAACCTGACAGTCATATCCAATAGAGCTTCTTCTTTTTATATTTCAGGAGAAGTAGATTATCTTTCTGTACAGTTTTATGCCGGATTAGGTCGATTTGAAGGTGAAAATCTTTTAGCTGACGAAGTTTCGATTTTCCACAGAGGCAATAACGATATTATCGTAAATCCTCAAAAAAACATCTACGGTGATTTATATGGAACAGGAGACCTTATCTGTACCCAAAAACCACCGCAAACAAATCTTAAATGTCATTATAGAGGAAAAGTAATTTATAAAAATTAAAAAATTATTCCTTACCGCTCTATTTATTTTAACAGTTTTGTTATTCTTTTCATTGAACCCGATTAATGAGATTAGGATTTTTTCTTTACTTTATTTATCAAATATTTAAGTCCTCCTGAAGACCATAAAGCCCAAATGACTAAAACAGGTTGAAAAAACAGCCTAATCAATCTTTTTTTATCGGTGTCAAGCCCAAAAGAATCTATTTGATGTACATATTGATTGATATTGCCGGGAAAAACAAGAATAAAAAATATGGCTAACGCAATTCCTGTTTTTACTTTTAATTTACCTCCTACAATCATTAAAACACCGAAAATAATCTCAACAACACCTGATGCCAATACCACAAAATCCATAAGCATCTTGTCTGTTGTTATCCAAGTTGGCACTTGTGCTTGAAATGCTTCTCGTGAAAAAGCTAAGTGTCCAATTCCTGCATAAAGCATAAAAGCACCTAACAAAATTCTTAAAATATTTTGAATTATACTTGTTTTTTGTTTCATATTAATCGTATTTATTCTTATAATTTAATGAAAAGCGGACTATTTTAGGTTTATTATATAGTCCGCTTATAACACACTTTTAAAAGTTGTAATTTTACAAACTAACAGTCTTATCCGTAAATTGTAATTTTTCAATTTTAGACAAAGTGTTTTTACCGTCTCTTTTTGCCGTATTGTCCGTAACTGTGGTAACTCCGTTGTCCGTTTTAACGGTATATTCAGAAGATTTTCCTGAGAAAATAACCGTATTTGTCCCCAAATTTCCTGTTATGTTATTGTCCATTTCATTTACGGTAACGCTGTTGTTGTTTTTACCCAAAAGCGTAACATCTTTCAAATATCTTGAGTGATGCGTATAAGGTTTTGAAGTATCAAATTTCAACGAGAAATTTCCATTTAAACTCGCACTGATTCGAGCATTATATGTCAAATATGGGTGGAAAAACTTATTATTCATTACTCCATACCCCATTGGGTCATCAGTTTTGATATCTGCTCTTGTTTTACCAACATACATTCCCCACATTCCCCACATTCCGTGTGTAGTACTTGTAGTACTCTCTTTCCACGCTCCCCAAAGTCCATAATAACTATCTACTACAGAGGCTAAATATTCTTGGCTTAAACTGTTCTCTTTGGTCAATTCTTTTATCCAAGAATCTTGCCCAATTCCCCATAATTTTTTAGCCAACGCATTT
>PDWI01005973.1_pt1 | contig 15489 bp, 12 predicted proteins | sample 1430891 | NCBI WGS metagenome assembly PDWI01 (sample SAMN01162508, study PRJNA174530) | Oral metagenome, whole genome shotgun sequencing project. | biome: Marine environment; feature: Marine mammal; material: Swab sample of the gingival sulcus; isolation source: swab sample of gingival sulcus... | reverse complement strand
ATCAGTATCCGTTATTTAGATGCCAATTTTCCTTTTATCGACAATTTTCCATTACTGCCGCACCTTAGCCATAACGATGGTAAAAAGATAGATATAAGTTTGATTTATGAAACTGAAGACGGTGTAATTACGGATAAACAAAAATCTGTAAGCGGTTACGGGGTTTTTGAACATCCAAAAACCGGAGAATTTAATCAAATAGAAAGTTGTATAAACAAAGGTTATACCCAATATGATTACCCTAAATATCTTACTTTTGGCACAATCAATCATAGGTTGAAGTTTTCAGAAAAGGGTACGCGGTTACTTGTCAAAAGTTTGTTGGACAGTAAAAGTTTAGGGAAATTATTTATTGAGCCACATTTGAAAAAGAGAATGAATATAAACGACCATAGAATAAGATATCACGGTTGTAGAGCGGTAAGACACGATGATCATATCCATATTCAACTAAACTAATAATCAATACACAATTAAAAGACAGATGCTGTATATTTAGCGTTTATCTTTGCTACATCGTTAAAAAACACATAACAATGAACCAAGTCAACATAACATCATTTACTGTTATCGGTATTGCAGTTAAAACCACCAATGCCAATGGGAAATCTGCTAAAGATATTGGTGCTTTATGGCATCAATTTATGTCAGAAAATATATTGGATAAAATTCCCAACAAAACTGATGACACGATTTATGCGATTTATACCGATTACGAAGGCGACTATACCCAACCTTATACAACTATTTTAGGTTGCCGGGTTGAGAATGCCGCTGTTGTTCCGGAAGGCATGCTTTCTAAAACTATCAAAGGTGGTAATTACGCCGGATTTACAGCCAAAGGCGATCTGACCCGGGGTGCTGTTTACAAAACATGGGCGGAGATATGGCAGACCGGTTTAGACCGTTTGTATGCCACAGATTTTGAAGTTTATGGCGTTAAAGCCCAAAATCCAAAAGCGGCTGAAGTGGAAATATTTGTAGGGGTTAAAGAATAAATTCATGGGTAAATTGAAAATAACGACAAGACCTGAATTTGACGCAAAGTTTGATGCTTATCCCGCTGCAGTCAGGGATAAATTAGAGTATTTAAGAGCCCTGGTCATTGAAACAGCCTGGGAAATACCGGAAATTACAGCTATAGAAGAAACTTTGAAATGGGGAGAACCGAGTTTTTTGACTAAAACCGGCAGTACCTTACGTATAGATTGGAAACCGAAGACCCCTGACCAATACCGGATGTATTTTAATTGTTCAACAAGATTGGTTGAGACGTTTAGGTTGGTATTTGGGGACACATTTGATTACGACAAAAACAGAGCTCTGATTTTTCAAATTGATGAGGATATCCCTGTGGCAGTATTGAAACAATGTATCAAAGCATCTTTGTTGTATCATTTGGTAAAGGATGATTTGACTTTGGGGATATAGAGTAATGTTGATTGAGACAAAGGCTGATAACTCATCGTGAATAATTGATTTTGGGCTTGGGTTAAATCTATAGTTTAGAAGTCATTTGAGCCTCATTGAGCAGGTCATATATAAATCTTATCTTTGTAACACAAGATTAACAATTATGAAAATTCTCAATGCATCACAGATAAGAGCTACAGATCTGGAAACGATTGCCATTCAAAAGATTAAATCCATAGAGCTTATGGAGCGGGCGGCGACTAAATGTTTTGAGTGGATTGATGAAAAAGAGGTAGTGCTGGAAGAACAGACCATTCATATCTTTTGTGGTATGGGTAATAATGGTGGAGACGGTTTGGCGTTAGCGCGGTTGCTAAGTCTTGAACTTTATGATGTAGAGGTCTATATTGTACATTTTTCTGATAAAATGTCAGATGATTTTATTACCAATTACAACCGTTTGGAAGAATTTGAAATCTACCCTCATTCCATACATTCTGCAGATGATTTTCCTGATCTGGACTATGGAGATGTTATTGTAGATGCGATTTTTGGTACAGGGTTGACCAAAGCACCTTACGGTTTTACTAAACAATTGATACAGTTGTTTAATACACTTGATGTATTGATTATTGCCATAGATGTTCCTTCCGGATTGTTAATAGACCGGCCGGTTCAAGACAGAGAAGCTGTAGTGAATGCAGGTGTGGTTCTGAGTTTTCAAATGCCTAAATTAGCGTTTTTACTACCCGGTAATCAGGAATTTGTGCATAATTTTGTGTTGCTTGATATTGGATTGGATCGGGATTTTATCGAGTCTATGGACACTCCTTATGTCTATACAGAGCAAATAGAACTCCTGTTGGGGTTTAAAAGACGTCAGAAATTTTCACATAAAGGCACTTATGGGCATGCCATGATTATGGGGGGGAGTTTTGGGAAAATGGGGAGTGTGTTGATGGCTTCCCGTGCCGCTTATAAGGTAGGTTGCGGTTATGTGACCACCTATATTCCCAAATGCGGTTATAGCATTTTACAAACAGCATTACCGGAAGCTATGGTTGAGGTTGATGCGGAAAATGCTTTGGAATATTTTAATTATAACACGAGTGTAGGAGCGCTGGCCGTAGGGCCGGGTTTAGGCACAGCAGAAAAAACCATTGAGGGTTTTGCCAATTTTTTGAGTACCAATACCCAGCCTTTGGTTTTGGATGCTGATGCGCTGAATATATTAGCCTTGCGTAATGATTTATTTCAATACCTCAATGAAAAGACCATACTGACCCCGCATCCGGGTGAGTTGGAACGTCTGATTGGGCGTTGGGCTAATGATTATGAAAAACTGGAGAAAGTCAAACAGTTTTCTTTAGATTATCACTGCGTAGTGGTGGTCAAGGGAGCACACACAGTAGTGGTGAATCAAGGGCGGTTTTATTTCAATAGTACGGGAAATGCCGCTCTGGCAAAAGCCGGTATGGGTGATGTCCTGACCGGTATGATTGTAGGCTTGCTGGTTCAGGGTTATACACCTGAGTATGCGGCACGTTTAGCAGTGTATTTACACGGATTAACGGCAGATATTTATACGGCTGTCCATACCCCTGAAACTTTTATGCCTACAGATGTAGTCAATTTTCTACCGGGGGCTTTTAACCATTTGGTTAGTATTGTTGACCGTCCTGACACAGATGATGATTTGGATTTTGATCATCCTGAGTTTTTGGACGAAGATGATGACTTATAAAATTAGCGTAAGATGACTAAACTTTCTATCGATCAATTGAAACAAAGCTTTACAGGCGATTTAGCCTTTGACCGTTTGCATCAGACTATTTATGCTACAGATGCTTCGGTATACAGGATGTTGCCATTGGGTGTGGCATATCCTAAAAACATTTCTGATATTCAGCGCTTGATTGCTTTTGCCCGTGACAATGCTATTACCCTGATCCCTAGAGCTGCCGGAACATCATTAGCCGGTCAATGTGTAGGGGAAGGATTAGTGGTGGATATATCAAGATACTTTACGGGAATTGGACATTTGGACAAAAACCGTAAGACTATTACTGTGCAGCCTGGTGTAATACGTGATGAACTCAATGCTTTTTTAAAACCTCACGGTTTGTTTTTCGGACCCAATACCTCGACAGCCAATCGTTGTACCATCGGTGGTATGGTGGGTAATAATTCTTCCGGAACTACATCCATTAAATATGGTGTGACACGTGATAAGCTTGTAGGTGTTAAGGCAGTGTTGAGTGACGGTTCACTGGCTGAATTTACGAATTTGTCTAAAGAAGAATTTGAGCAAAAGACGACAGGTGAAACTTTTGAACATAAGATTTATAGCAGTATAGATACTTATTTATCCCGTCAGGAGGTCAGGGATGAAATCGTCAATGAATTTCCAAAGCCCTCCATTCATCGTAGGAGTACGGGCTATGCCGTAGATGCTTTGGTCGATACAGATGTTTACACCAATAGTTCGCACCAATTCAACCTGTCAAAGCTGTTGTGTGGTAGTGAGGGAACTTTGGCTTTTTCCACTGAAATCACTTTACAATTAGACGATTTACCACCTCAGTATACAGCCATGGTGACGGCTCATTTTACAAGTGTTCAGGAGAGTTTACAAGCGGTGTTAGTGGCTATGAAGCATGATCTTTACACCTGTGAGCTCATGGATAAGACAATCTTGGATTGTACGGTCAATAACCGTGAGCAGGCTAAAAACAGAGCGTTTGTAGAGGGAGACCCTCAGGCGATTTTGATGCTTGAGTTAAAATCCGATGACCCGGAGTCACTTGACAATCAAGTGGTGCAATTGATAGCTGATCTTAAGACCCACGGCTTCGGTTATGCTTATCCGGTCTTAAGAGGAGAAGACATCAAGCGTGCTTTGACCTTGAGAAAGGCGGGTTTAGGTTTATTGGGTAATATCATCGGTGATGATAAAGCTGTGGCTTGTATAGAGGATACAGCAGTAGAATTGAGTGATTTACCGGATTTTATTGCTGAGTTTACAGCAATGATGAACAAATATGAGCAGAAAGCTGTGTATTATGCCCATGCGGGAGCAGGAGAATTGCATCTACGACCTATCCTCAACCTTAAAAAAGAGACTGATGTGGTGTTGTTCAGAACTATTACGACAGAGGTAGCTCAATTGGTGAAAAAATACCGCGGGTCATTCAGTGGCGAACACGGCGATGGTATTGTAAGAGCTGAATTTTTACCTGAACTCATAGGCGAAAACAATTATAAATTGCTTAAAGAAATCAAAACTATTTTTGATCCTTACAATGTTTTTAACAAGGGTAAAATAGTTGAAGCCTATCCTATGGATAAGCATTTACGCTACCAACCTGACAGAGAAGAACCGGTTATAGAGACTATTCAGGATTTTTCAGACCAACAGGGTATCTTGAGGCTGGCAGAAAAATGTAACGGTTCCGGTGACTGCCGTAAACCTGTTTTTGCCGGTGGTACGATGTGTCCCAGCTACCGGGCGACCCGGGAAGAAAAAGATACGACCCGTGCCAGAGCCAATACACTGCGGGAGTTTTTGACCCATTCTGATAAAGCCAACCGTTTTGACCATAAAGAGCTCAAAGAGGTCTTTGACTTGTGTTTGAGTTGTAAGGCGTGTGCCGGTGAATGTCCCAGTAGTGTGGATGTCGCTGCATTAAAAGCCGAATTCCTCTATCAATACCAAAAGACACACCGGCCAAGTCTGAGAACACATTTGTTTGCGCATAATATACGGTACAACAGATTGGGTAGTATCGCTCCTTGGTTGACCAATCTGATGCTGAATAGTGCCATCACCAAGAGTATTTTGAAGATTGCCAAAGAGCGAAGTATTCCTAAGTTGTATAAGACCACATTAAAACGTTGGGTAAAGAAGAATTTAGAGGTGCTGCAACCCCAAAACCCTGTCAGAACCATCTATTTGTTTGTAGATGAATTTACCAATTTTTACGATGTAAATATTGGAATTGATACTGTAAAACTATTGACTAAACTCAATTACCGGGTACTTTGGATTGATCATGAGGAAAGTGGCAGGAGTTTTATTTCTAAAGGCTATTTGGCAGAAGCCAAAAAAGTCGTCGATAAGAATGTGTATCTCTTCAAGGATTTGATTACCGAACAAACGCCTTTGGTGGGTACGGAGCCTTCGGCTATTTTGAGCTTAAGGGATGAATATTTGAGACTGGCGGATGATAAAGTTGCAGCCCGTAGTATTGCTAAACATACTATGACAATTGAGGAATTTATAGCGCAGGAATATAAAAGTGACCGGATTACGACGCATCAGTTTACCAACCGCCCGCAGGAGATTAAAATTCACGTGCATTGCCAACAAAAATCATTGAGTTCAAGTGCTCATACCTTTACCATGCTCAATATTCCTGAAAATTATAAGCCCGTTCTTATGAGTACAGGTTGTTGTGGTATGGCGGGGTCGTTTGGTTACGAAAAGGAACACTACAAAGTGTCTATGCAAGTAGGTGAGGACACCTTGTTCCCCAAGGTCAGAGCTATGGGTAAAGATGTTCTCATTTCAGCTTCGGGAACCAGCTGCCGGCATCAGATTCATGACGGCACAAAACGGGAGAGTAAACACCCGGTGACGATATTAAAAGAAGCCTTGGTGTAGTATCGTTTGATGTCCAAAAGATTTCCTAGTGGGTAAAACGTTAAGGCGTTTTATTAAATTTTAAATTTGACACATCTCAGTTCTTCAATAGCTGTTTTCAAAGCTGCGGCTTGGGACTGTCTGATGGTAATTTTAAAATCACAATTCAATGCCATATCCCGTGAGATAATCTGAGCATCAAACTGCCTAATAACTTTTAAAACCTTGTCCATATCTGCGTATTCAAAGATGAGTTGGAAGGAGGTGTCAACTGTTTTTTGAATGATTTCGGCTTCTTGTAAACAAGCTTTGGTTGTTGTTTTATAAGCGTTGATTAAACCACTTACGCCTAATTTTGTGCCGCCAAAATACCGTACAACAATCACTAAAACATTGGTCAATTCAAAACTCTGTATCTGCCCGTAAATCGGTAGTCCTGCTGTACCCGAGGGTTCACCATCATCATTGATACGGTACTGTTCGCCGGAAAAACCCAACCGCCAGGCGTAACACCAGTGCCGGGCTTTGTGGTGTTCTTTTTTGACCTGTTCCAGATAAGTGCTGATCATCTCCTCATCAACGACCGGGAACGCGTAGCCGAAAAACTTACTGCCTTTATCCTTAAACAATGTGCCTGAAACGGGCTTGGCAATGGTTTGATATAAATCGTCCAAAGTTGAAGTTTAAAAATTAAAGCATAAAAATACTACTTTTACCGTGTTAACCAAAGCAGAATGGATTTAGTACAGGCCAAAACTACATTTTATTCAACACTCCGACCACTATACACAGAGGAAGAGTTGCGTTCGTTGTTTGTAATTGTCTGTGAACGAACATTTAATATGGATAGGGTGGAAGTGGCTTTAAATCCTGAAGCACTAATTGACGATGCCCAAAAAATGGCATTTGAAAGTGTGTTAAAGGATTTAAGTCACAGTAAACCCATACAATATATTTATGGCGTGGCGCATTTTTATCATTCAGACTTTAAAGTTGAGCCCGGTGTTCTTATTCCGCGTCCCGAAACTGAAGAACTGGTCGATATAATTATCAAGGAAACACGTATACCCAATCCAAGACTACTCGATATTGGCACCGGTAGTGGTTGTATTGCCGTGAGTTTGGGCAAATATATACCGCAGGCACAAGTAACAGCTCTGGATATTTCGGATAAAGCCTTGTCGGTAGCGATGGCCAATGCCCGGACACATCAAGTGGCTATTGCGTTAATCAAAGACAATGTCTTAACTCTAGAGGAGCTCCCGGACACATATGATATTATCGTGAGTAATCCGCCGTATGTCAGAAATTTGGAAAAAGAACATATGCAGACCAATGTTTTAGACTATGAACCCTCATTGGCGTTGTTTGTTGAGGATACAAACCCATTGGTTTTTTATGAAAAAATAGCAGTATTAGCTATAAAAGCCTTGAGTAGTCAAGGAGTTTTGTATTTTGAAATCAACCAATACCTGGGTCAGGAGACAAAAACACTGGTGGAAAATACAGGTTTTACCGATGTCCGGTTAATCAAAGATTTTAAAGGTTGTGACCGCTTTATAGCAGCCCGTAGATAAAAGGTATTTTTTGTATTTTCGTGGCTTAAAATCAATACACCTTTGCTCACACAACTCACCATAAAAAATTATGCCCTTATTGACCATTTGTCATTGACACTCAACAATGGTTTGACGACGATTACCGGTGAAACCGGTGCGGGAAAGTCTATTATTCTCGGGGCTTTAGGATTGGTGTTGGGTAATCGTTTTGACACAACAGTATTGATGGATCACAATCAGAAGTGTGTGATTGAAGCGGAATTTGATCTAGCTAATTACAACTTAAAAGGTTTTTTTGATGCCAATGATCTGGATTATGAACAATGGACTATTATCCGCAGAGAACTGACCCCAAGTGGGAAATCCAGAGCATTTGTTAATGATACACCGGTGACTTTGGGCGTGCTGCAAGACCTTAAATTACACCTGATTGATATACACGCGCAACACGAAACTTTGCAACTCAATACTGCGGGCTTTCAATACCGTGTGCTGGATGACTTAGCCGATACCCATACAGCGGTTATGGATTACCAAAACCTGAAAAAAACGTATGAGTCAACACAGCGGGAACTTGAGGCTTTAGAACAATCTATAGATGATGAACGAGCCCAACACGACTATCATACATTTTTATACGATGAATTGGTGCAGTCCAAAATTGAAACAGGTACTCTGGAGCATCTGGAGCAGGAACAAGAGCGTTTATCCCATATTGATTTGATTCAACAAAACTTATTGACCGCTCATCAGGCGCTCAATGCAGACCAAACAGGACTGACAGAACAGCTTTATCCGGTAAAAGAGGCGTTGTCCAGAATTCAGAATTACGATACCCGGTATGAAGATTTGTTTGAGCGTTTGAATACCGTTTATGTAGAATTGGATGATGTCTCACGGGAAGTGGCTTTGATTTTGGAAAATGAAGATTTCTCTACCTCAGATTTGGATATGATCAATGAGCGTATTCACCATATTCATTTATTGTTTCAAAAACACAAAGTCAATAGCGAGGAAGATTTATTGGCTGTTCAAAACGAACTGGCAGAGAAAGTCCGTTTGATTACCGACGCTGATGAAGTGTTGGCAGCCAAACGACAGGAATTGAAAACGATAGAAAACAAATTGCTGTCAATGGCCGGAACGATTAGCGCTCAAAGACAACAATATATTCCGGTGTTTGAGCAACAAGTGACTGCTATTTTGACCAATCTGGGGATGAAAGATGCCCGTTTTAAAGTTGAGCTTACAAAAACAAACAGTTTTAATCCCTACGGAACAGACGATTTACACTGGTTGTTTTCTGCCAATAAAGGCGCAACACCGGCGCCATTGAAAAAAGTAGCTTCGGGTGGGGAATTGTCCAGAGTGATGTTGGCTATCAAATCCATTTGGGCGCAAAAAGCCCAGTTGCCTACCATTATTTTTGATGAAATAGACACAGGGATTTCCGGTGAAGTGGCGCTTAAAATGGCTGATATTCTCAAAGCTTTAGCGCAACACTTGCAGGTTATCAGTATCACGCATTTACCACAGATTGCTGCCAAAGGTGAGCAACACTACAAAGTGTACAAGACTTCTGATGAAGTGACCACAACAGGAATAAGACTTTTAAGCGATGAGGACAGGCAAAGAGAAATCGCCGAGATGTTGGGTGGTAAAACCTTGACGCCAACCGCATTGAATCACGCTGCTGAGTTGTTAAAATAAAAAATGTATTTTTGTCGTCAGGTGAGATTTGGGTGTCAGCTGTAGAGGGTGCAGGGGGGAGATTTATCCTGAGTGAAGAGTCTAAACCGGACTGCTAAACCAGATGCTGAATTATCCTATCATCATAACTAACCACAATAACGATTAACAACATTAACCTGATCCGTTGTGCGGGTCATTAACTCAACAAGATTATGTACAATCTATTAAAAGGTAAAAAAGGAATTATTTTCGGGGCATTAGATGAAAAGTCAATTGCCTGGATTACTGCTGAGCGCGCACATGAAGAAGGCGCCCAATTTGTCTTGACCAATGCACCGGTTGCTTTACGTATGGGAACCATCAATGCGTTGGCGGAGAAAACCGGTTCTAAGGTCATTCCCGCTGATGCTACCAGTGTAGAAGATCTGGAAGCGCTTGTGGATCAAGCTATGGAAACCTTAGGTGGTAAATTGGATTTTGTTCTGCATTCTATAGGAATGTCTGTCAATGTACGTAAAGGTAAGCCTTATACCGATCAGAATTACGGCTATACCCAAAAAGGTTGGGATGTATCCGCTTTGTCTTTCCACAAAGTGATGAATGTGCTGTATAAAAAAGACGCTATGAATGAATGGGGGAGCATTGTAGCCTTGACTTATATGGCTGCTCAACGTGTCTTCCCTGATTATAACGATATGGCAGATAATAAAGCTTATCTGGAAAGTATTGCCCGTAGTTTCGGCTATTTTATGAGCCGCGATAAAAAAGTAAGGGTCAATACCATTTCGCAATCGCCTACGGTGACGACTGCCGGTAGCGGTGTTAAAGGTTTTGACGGGTTCTTTGCGTATGCGGATAAAATGTCACCGCTGGGTAATGCCAGTGCTTTGGAATGTGCCGATTATGCCATAACACTTTTTTCTGATTTAACCAGAAAAGTGACCTTGCAAAATCTATTTCACGATGGCGGTTTTTCTAACATGGGTGTGAGTACTGCCGTGATGGAACAATTTATGAAAGAATAAGAGATTATAATTTAGTTGAAAAAAGCTTGATAAATAATTTGCTTAAAATAAAACTAATTGTATCTTTGCAAACCGTTTACAGCACCTCTTATTGGTGATTACTATAAAAATTTAAAATTTTAAGACATGAAAAGAACTTTTCAGCCATCCGTAAGGAAAAGAAAGAACAAACATGGTTTTAGAGAACGTATGTCAACTGCCGACGGTAGAAAAGTATTAGCCAGAAGACGTGCTAAAGGCCGCAAAAGATTGACTGTATCTTCAGAAGCAAGACCTAAATAATAAGTAGAACTATTTGATAGATAGGAAAGTCCCGTTTTTAAGCGGGACTTTTTGTGTTTGTAAAAAAAGTATTAACTTTGAGACGTAAATATCTATTTTACACGGATAACTTTATTATTAATTACTAAATTTTTTTATTATGTCATTTAAGGCTAAATTAAAAGTAGGCGGAAAAGAGTATAACATCTTATCATGTTCTTACGAATTACACCAAGAAACAGATCCTACAGGAAGACCATCATCAATTACCAGAGGCGGTAAAATCAAATTGACCGTTGAATCTACAGCAGACACCAGTTTATCAGACTGGATGTTTAACAATTTTGAAAGAAGAGACGGTTCTATCGTGTTCTTTAAAAGAGATACAGAGGCTACTGCCAAAGAATTGAAATTTACTGAAGGGTATATGGTAAAATACCTTGAAAACTTTGATGCCAGTAACAAAAACCCGATGTCAGAGTCTTTTGTTATTTCAGCAAGAGTAATTGCTATGGGTAGTGGAGAACACGTTAATGAATGGGTATAGTACTCTCCTGTTTTTAGATAAAAAAAATTTAAAAGGGAGTGTTGCTATATACTCCCTTTTTTGGAAAAAAATTAAACCAAAAAAATATGTCATTTATCTCACAAATGATTATAGAAGATGATACGATGAATGTATTGTCCTGTAATTTGTCTTTCCAACCGGAAGATGATGGTGTGGAAAAAAAATTCAAAAAGCCAAAAAAAGGTAAGCTAACCGTACTGATAGAAGCTAATGATAAAACAGATTTTTTAACTTGGATATTATCATATGATATGACCAAAAACGGGGAGATTATTTTTTATGAACAAGATGATATGTCCAGTCTTAAGACGATTAAGTTCAAAGAAGGGTATTGTTTGAATTATGATGAGAATTTTGATGCGTTAAGTAATACACCCCGAACCGTAGAGCTGGTAATACAGTCCAAAGAAATCACTGTTCAGGACATGAAGTTGATGAATGGTTGGATAGGTATAAGCTGATGAATTCCATTAAAGATATTTGAATACTTTTTTTCGATTCTTCTTGACTTTACTGATTTAGAAAACACAAGCACATTAAACCATCTGATAGCAATATGTGTTCTCAATTAATGATGGTTAATTATATTAAACTCAAAAAAAAAACTATGGCATTACAAACAATTACAGATCTTTTTATCGGTGATTTACCAATCCCAACCTTTAAGAGTGTATTCCTTGACCAACAAATAAGCGCACATCATGTATTGAAAATTGTGTGTCGTATGGATGCTTTGGAAGACTTGTCTGCTTCTCTCGGAGAGCAGAGTAAAAACTTTCTTGGGGAGACTATAGCCCTTGAAATTCAATCCATGGAGGGATTTGGAAGTTATAAAACGTTACAATTTAAAGGGGTTGTGACACAAGTTGAAACCATAAAAGGTCACGAAGCGGCTCAAGGTGACGAGATTGTCATCACTGCCCAAAGTCCGTCTTTTTTGGCCGAAGACGGTTTTCATTATGCCTCTTATAACGAAACAACGTTATCAGACATTATCTACGATGTCTTTAGGGGTTATGATACGTCTCAATTGACTATAGACATCCGTCCCCAGAATGATATACCCATAGATTATTCGGTACAACATCATGAGAGTTCCTATAACTATGCCAGACGTTTAGCATCACAATATGGCGAGTGGTTTTATTACGATGGGGTTAATCTGGTGTTTGGTCAACCGGATAGTGAAGAGGTGGCCTTGACTTATGGGATTGATTTAAAAGAATACCGGTTGAGCTTAATGCCACAGTCACAGAAATATAAAATTTTCACTAACGATTATCTGACTGATCAGGTCCAAGAAAAATCAACAGCTGATGTTGCGGTTGGACTCAACGGCTTAAATGATTTTGTAGCGGACAAATCCGATCAAATATTTACCCAAGAGACCCAATTGTTACACGCGACCTTTAACGATGCCCAGGTACAGAGTCGGCTGGATAAACAGGTAGAAAAACAACGTAAGGCTATTGCCGTAAACCAAGTAAAGATTACCGGTACTTCAGAAAACCCCGGTGTAAAACTGGGCAGTCTGATCAATGTAGATGATGTGACCTACCGAATCATAAAAGTTGTCCATACCAACAATGATACAGGGGATTATGAAAATCATTTTGAAGGCGTAACCTCCGAAGATAACACCTATCCGCTGACGAACATCAATAATTTCCCTAAAAGCGAGACCCAAACGGCAATCGTCAAAGACAATGCAGACCCCGAAGGTTTAGGTCGTGTCAAGGTTCAATTCCATTGGCAAAAAGCCTTAGGTGAGCAAACACCCTGGATACGTATTGTCACCCCGCATGCGGGCGGTGATAAAGGTTTTCATTTTATCCCGGAGGTAGGCGAAGAAGTTTTGATAGGCTTTGAAGGCGGTAATGCCGAGCATCCTTATGTCATGGGGAGTTTGTATAACGGCACCGGTAAGGCAGAAGCGTTTATGTCCGGCACCAATGATATAAAAGTCATTCGCACAAGAAGTGGGCATACCATAGCGTTAAACGATAAGGAGGATAGCGAATTTATCAACATTACCGATAAAAAAGGCAATCTTATTACTATTAATACAGCCCATGAATCTATCACAATTACCGCTTTAAAAGATGTGACGGTAAATGCCGGAGAAAATATGTCGCTTAATGCCAAAAACATGAAGATAAATGTCCAAGAAAATATGGATGTCAGTGTGGGTAAGAACAAAACAGAATCAATTAAACAAGATTTAGAAATCTCAACTAAAAATAGTATTGAGCAGGTATTTAATAATAAAGAAACAACTGTTTCTAAAAAAACATCACAAGTCTCTGGGGAGTTAATTGTGCAAGCCAATAAGGGTAAAATGCTTATAGACAGTAAGGGTAAGTTAACCATACAGAGTAGTGATACTATAGATTACGGCGATTAAAAAAAAACATAGTTATGGCAAGAAAAGACTATTTAGTAGAAGGAGGTCTCTTAGAGTGTACTTTGGGTACTGCCCCGGGCGAAATGTTGGTTACCTCGCAACAAAGATTGAGAATTAAAACAAAGTTAAAGGCTACCAGTGCAGATAAAACCTTAAAACCGCCTTTTTTTGGCACTTGTACATGTAGCTCCCCCAATCCCCCTTGTTCGCCTGTATTACAGGAATGGCAACAAACCAGCCAAAAAGCAACTATGGGGACCAAAACTTTTTTGCTCAATACCTCAAAGGTACAGTGCAGTAAAGGGGGGCTTATTACGGTGAAAAATACCGGACAAAAACTGGTAGGCACCGGTAAAGACGAGGCAGAATCAGATGATGTCAAACCCAAACTGGAAGGTGAAATAATTTTTGCCAATGGCTATTTAAGTTCTTCGTTGGGCGGTTCTTTAAATGCTATATTAGATTTAAACCCCGATGATCCCAATCCTCAACTGTATAGAGGACACAATGTCAACGAAGCCAATAAAATAGATCCTAAGGATATACAGTTGCATAGCGAGGTAGATAAAATAAAAGCTTTAACCGATGCGCAAATAAAACAGGACGAAGATGATAAAAAGTTGGTTATTCCCATTGCTTTTCCGGTTTCTATGATGCCACCAACACCGTCACTTCGCATAATTAACATTAAGGTTAGTGTACCCAAGTTTGTGAAAGCCGTACCTGACTTTACCCAAAAAGAATTTAAGGACACCTTTTATGGGTATTGGAACAGTATAGAAAACAAAAATGGCGGGTCAAATACCTATGCAAAGTATTTCAATGCTACCAAACAACACTTTTTAAACGGCTCGCATGGTTTGGGCTCCAATGCCGCACACCGTTTAGACCACGGGCTGGCACAAGGCTATCATTGGGCAAGGTTTCAATGGGCTATACTACCCAAACAAGAAGTGGAGGAAACCAAAAAGAAAATGCCCTATATAGAGAGCTTTTCTCCGGCCTATAAACCCATTACGGTGGTTATGCACAGTCAGGGCAATGCGCCCGGAGTGGGTTTTGCGCTTGGTGTTATGAAATACGCCAATGAACTCGGGTGGGATAAAATGCCCCTCAACCTTATTTTTCTGGGGGTACACCAACCCAAAAATCTTTGGGGAGAAGCCTATGATAACTTAGTAGATGTTAAAGTCCAACACTATTTGGCAGACACTACCCTTTTAGATAGTATTTCCGGACTGGAAAAAATGCTTTTTATCAGTGGTGATCTGGCAATAAAGTCATTGATGGGTTTGACCCAATTCGTTAAATTTCAAAAAGACCGTAATATATTAAAATACCTCAACGGCTTGGCGGAACTCTACAATCCCGACTACCATAAATTACGTCATAAACGCGGTATTTTTGAACACCTTAAGGCTATTACAGATTTTAATGCCATAAAAGACCGGGCTGTACAGTTTACCTTTACCAATGACCGGGGTGATATGGTGATCAGGGACGGAGACATCCCCCATATAGACAGTGCCTGTGACCCGAACAGAGATACCACCCTGTACAGCGTGGAGTTTTTTCATTATAAAGTTCCCGAAGGTTATGCGACACAGCAAAACAAAGAGATTATACCCATAGACACGGGAGGCTATCTGGTCATACCGCCTTATGCGGTAAATATGCGTATCCATTTTAATAAAAAAACGGGAAAAAAAGAATATTGGAAGAAATACCGAGAGATAGCCATAGACTGGGGCAAGGCGATGAGCCAATACCATAAAGCCAAAAAAGAATACCAAAGAAGAGCCGGACAAAACATTACCCTAAACGATATTCTTGATATTGCCATGCCCGGACGTTGGTTTGCCAAAAAACTCGTTAAAGAATTGAAATTAGACTATTGGTATAGAAAGGTTATTTTCCACTATGCC
>PDWI01013877.1_pt1 | contig 15491 bp, 16 predicted proteins | sample 1430891 | NCBI WGS metagenome assembly PDWI01 (sample SAMN01162508, study PRJNA174530) | Oral metagenome, whole genome shotgun sequencing project. | biome: Marine environment; feature: Marine mammal; material: Swab sample of the gingival sulcus; isolation source: swab sample of gingival sulcus... | reverse complement strand
GGAATTAGTAGCGTAAAACCGTTCCCCAGGGGGCGCGCCCCCTGGGGAACGACTCACATGCCAAGACGAAATTGCTGAACTTGACGCACACAACTGACAAAAAAGGCTCTTCCAGTTGAGTATCCTCCTATCCCGCCCACGTAAAATCCCATGAGTCTCCCCTTTCCCCGATAACGTAAAATTCTATGCGTCCTTCTTCCCGACCACACGAAGTCCCATGCGTCCTCCTTCCCCCGACAGCATCGGATTCTATGCGTCCTCCTCTTCCCCGACACCGTGAGGCTTGCGAGAGTGGTGCAGCTACAAGGCGTCGGCCCTGTTTTAACCGCAGGCGTAGCAGCGCTACGGTGAGGATTCAAACAGGTCCGGCAACGCAGTAGATGTGCCGCTATCGCGAGCCGACGCGCCGTGGCAGAAATGTCTCCGACGGGTCAGGAACCTCTTGAAAGAGGTTCCCGACACCCTCCAGAACTTTTTATCGCTCGCTTCGCTCGAAGGTGCGCCAACTTGGCAGATTGGCCTTTTTGAAGCACTTTTTCGGCAGGACACGCAAACTATACGGCTTTCCTACTCCCGACACCACGAGATTCCATGCGTCCTTCCTTTACCCGCCCACGTAAAGTCTCATGCGTTCTTCTCGCACCCGACACCGTGAGGCTTGCGCGAGTGGAGTTGTGTGCGTCAAGTTCAGCAATATGCTTGTTCGATATGTGCAGGCCAACGGATTTTACTGTACCGGAAACTTCCGCGCACTTTGGAAACTTTTCCTAAGCATGTCAATCGGTTGTTGGGCACACCTGATGGACTTTGCATAAAGAAGGATGCGGTTCATATACAATTGTCCCGCATCCCTTTTATTTTATAGCCGTATCTTTTTTGGTTCTTCTGGTTCAAGCGTCCTTTTCTCCATGAGAGCACGTGTGGCAAGGCTACCAAAGCAAAAGATTGTTCACGCGTTTGATCTGCCAGGAAGCGCGGCAGAGCCAAGCCGCGCTCTCTCCGCTTCAGCCGTCCGCTTCGCTCCCGGCTGACGCGCGGTAAAGGATGCGCCTGTCGGCGCGAGATCAATTATTGAAAAATACGCTCAAACTGGATGATCCTCTTTTTTTATTGTAGGTATTTCAAGAAGGGGCTTTTCGGGGTGAGGATAAAACGGGAGTTCTTTTTAAAGCTCTTCCGATATGCCTCAAGGCTACGAGTAAACGCATAGAATTCAGGGGACTGGCCGAGTGCGTCTGCGTATATTTTAGTGGCAAGGGCGTCCCCTTCACCTCGGATTATCTCGGATTGCTTCTCCGCATCGGCCAGTATGATGGACCGTTCCTTATCGGCGGCAGCAATAATTTTAGCAGAGGCTTCACGGCCTTCCGAACGATACTGCTTTGCCTGCCGTTCACGCTCTGCCTTCATGCGTCCGAAGATGGCGCGGGCATTTTCCGCAGGGAGATCTGTGCGTTTGATGCGCACATCCACCACATCGATGCCGTAGGGCATGAGCAATTCTTTAGACCGCTTGGTCACGGCAGCCATGATTTCCTGGCGTTTGTGGGAGACAACCTCAATAAGGGTATACCGACCAAGGGCAACACGAAGTTGGGAACGGACAATATCGTCCAGGCGGGCCTGTGCGCCCTGAATGGTGCGAACCTTGGTGTAGAAGGTCAAAGGGTCAATAATGCGCCATTTAGTGTAGGAGTCCACATTCATGTACTTCTTGTCCGTGGTGGTTATCTCTTCGGGTTTGGCGTCAAAGTCCAAAATACGGGCATCAAAGAAGACCACGTTCTGTACCAGCGGTAGCTTGAAGTGCAGACCTGGACCGAGAGCCTTGTCTCCCACCGGACGGCCGAGTTGAATCACGATGGCCTTTTCGGTTTGATCCACAGTGAAAGCGGATTGGGCCAGCACAAAGACGCCGAGAATGATGACAACGATCAAAAGGAGTGTTTTCTTTTTCATATCAATCACCTGCCTTATTTTTTTACCTTGGGCGAGGCGCTCGCGCGCGGCAACTGGCCCAGCGGCAGGTATGGTAAGGATTTTTTGAGAGCATCGTCAGACATGAGCAGTTTTTCGATCTCGGGATTTTGAAGAATGGATTCCATGGTTTCAAGGTACAGCCGCTCACGGGTGATGTCCTTTGCCTTATTGTACTCCGCGAGTAACGCCAGGAAGCGAGAGGCGTCACCTTCGGACTTGCGCACCTTGGTTTCCTTGTAGGCCTGCGCAGCGTTGACGATACGGGACGCTTCGCCTCGCGCCTTGGGCAAGATATCACGCTGATAGGCTTCCGCCTCATTGATAAAGCGGCTTTTGTCCTCGCGCGCGGAGGCAACGTCTTTAAAGGCGTCCACGACCTGTTCCGGGGGATGTACGTTTTGCATCTGTACAGCCACGATGTTGATACCTGTCTGGTAGGAGTCGAGAATCTTTTGCATCAGATTACGTGTCTGAGCTTGAATTTCCTGTTTTCCTGTGGTCAGGGCGTCATCTATTTTGCCCTTGCCGATCACTTCGCGCAAGGCGGCCTCTCCGGCGTGAACAATGGTCTTGGTCGGATCGTAGACGTTGAACAGATACTCCTCGGCATTTTTGATCATGTACTGAACAATAAACTGGACCGAAACGATATTTTCATCACCGGTCAGCATGAGCGCCTCTTCCGGCACCTCACGGCTTACGCCCTGCTGGAATGTCTGCGTCCGCGCACGTCCTGTCGAACGGAATCCGAATTCAATGCGTCGAATCTGCGTGACTTTGGGTCTCATGACCGACTCTATGGGATAAGGGAGGTGGTAATTCGGACCCGCTGTGGTGATACGGTTGAATTTTCCGAATTGTTTTACCACGCCCACTTCATCCGGTTCGACGATGTAGAAACCCGAAGCGATCCAAAGGATGACAAAGAGTGGAATGATGAGTTTCCAGCCAGGCAGTTTGAAATGTTTGAATTTACCAAACTGCTCCTGAAAATCCTCAAAGCTCGGCGGCTTCCCGCCACCGTGGCGCCCCTGTTGCTGTTTTTGTAACTTTTCCCAATCCCAATTCATAATACACAGAGGAATAGGCACATTGGGGCAACAGGTCAAGGAATGTCGGAGAAAAATCAAGTATGAATCGTGGATAGTTCCAATCAAATTTGTTTTTGGCAGTATTTTCTGCTCTGGATTCCTTGAGAATTACCTGATAGGGCTGGTGAACAAATGCTCTCAATTCCGGAGGAATTTATGCGGAACGTACTATTCATATTGCTACTCATGCTCACCCTTGTTGCCTGTTCAAGTAAAAAAAAGGCTGTTGATGCGGTTGGGACACCGGCAACAGAAGAGTCGGCCCAGGGAGAGGCTGGAGCTCCTGCCAATGGCGACGAACCCGTCACAATCGGGGCGATGGAAAATCCGGTGGGAGAAGTACGCATGGTGGACGTTGTCCAAACTCAATGCAATGGGTGCATATTATATGTATATAGTTGGTACGCTCAATGGCCGATCTTCGACAATTGTCGCCCTGACCCGGCGAGATGATTTTTACAAATGGAAAGGGATTAATTTTACTGATCCTTCCCATTTCTCGATCCTGACGATAGGCAATCAGCAATTACAGTTTTCGGACGCTGAAATATACATCGGCAAGGAGTCACAGGACACTTTCACCTTTCATACCCTTAGCCTCAACGGGTTTGAGACCGAACCCATCACGGTGAATAAGCGTGATGTGAAACTTATCCTCTTTGCTCCCCCGAAAGAGAAGTAAAATAGCAAAAAAAACAGACAACAGCCCTGTTGACACCATTGCTGTAAAAAACAACACCTTGCGTGCAGGCATGTCTGCCCTACCCTTTTTGCGGCGAACTCTCGGTTTTTTAGCTGTTTGGCAATGGAAGTATTGTCATCAAACGGCATTTCCCTTGACCTTTAACGCTTCTATAGATAAGAAACCGGTAAGCAATCGTTTCCTTTCGATTCTTTATTTGGCAACGGTGACGATGGGTGACGATTCCGTAAAGGAGAAAGGTGTGATTCGATTTGCCTTTGGCCTCATGCCCATGAAAAGACGGTCAGCCTCGGTACGAAAAGCAGCTTCCAGGACGCGACCAAAAGGCAACTGGCCACGATTTCATGTATTCGGGAAGACTGGTTCCGTTCGTATCCCCGGCTACTGCGACTGAGGGCAGGAGCCATCTCCATAATGCCACGAAGAGGAACGCGGACTGCTATTGTGGACCTTGTACTCAATCCGGGATTGTTACTATGACCGATATCTATACACATAAGGATTTGGCGGCTCTTTGTTCGGTCTCCGAGACCACGATCAAGAGTTACCGACGTAAGTTCCCCGGTTTTATACCGGTATTGACGCAGGGCAAGCCTATTCGTTTCAGGAAGGAAGCGGGTGATGTCTGCTTGACGATCCGGGATTGCTTTGAAAAAGGGATGTCTGTCAAGGAAACAGCCAAGGTTTTAAAGCAAAGGTTCAAGGAGCAGCCAGTCAAGCCTCCTGATGTGACCTCACAGGCCAAAACAATGGGTTCCCCGGGAGGTGTTTCTTCGGAATATTTGGAAAAATTTTTTCAGACAGCCGGGCAGATGATGCAGGGCATGGCTTCTTTGGCCACAGCACAGGCCAAATCCAACCAACGGCTTGAACATTTGGAAAAGGCTATTTCCAAATTAGTTGAAACCGAGGCGCGTAATTCAGAGCAATTGACGGATTTGATCGGGCTGTTGAAAAAATCTTCGCCCCTGGCTTCCGGCGATCAGGCCGGGCCAAAACCGACCACCCTAAAACCGGAAAAGAAAGTAAAACGGACAATCGTCAACGTGAAAGGTGCTGAGGGAAATATCAAATCGTATGCATTTGAAACAAGGGAAAAACACAAATCGCCGAAACCGGAACATCCTTCCGAAGCCTTTTTGGACACGCCTATAGTCATCATGAACGAACAGGGGGAATTTTTGGGCGTACCTGGTCGGTTGTCCGTATCCGGTTTTGTAGAACGCCTTGTTCGGGAGGCCGAGGAGGGCCGTGTGCCACACTCCCATTGGCACCAACAAAATGACGGCTGGATATTCAGCATGGAGGTTGCCGACGGCAATTCTCATGATCTTTTTTTCATGTCCACCACTACCCCACGGGGCAATCTTGTCGTGCTTCTGGACCGTCTTGACGTGAACGGGAAAAAGACCAGCCCACAATTCCTTCAGGAATTTTTCCGGCAAGTCAAAGATAAAGGCTAGCTGGTGTCAGCCGACATCCGCAATGTGGAAGGCCTAATTTTTCGCATGCGTTAGCCGTATAGGTCTTGATTGGAGCAGGATGCGTTTTTCTCTGCGCTTTGTACAATATCAGGGCGAACAGGATGAACTCATCAATCATGCCATTCTCGATTTTTCTCATTTTTCCCCTTAAGAGATCGGGCCGTGGGCCGATAAGAAATTAACGCACAGAAAAACAACCTCACCAAGGACGGAGAGACGGATGTATTATCACGGATTTGACAAGAAGTTCCCCTCAGGGAACAAATACTGGACAATGTATGACGACCAACTGATCGGCATGCTCTTTTCAAAGATAGTCAACAAGACGATGAGCGTTGAAAACGTTGACACGGATTCGGAAGAATTGGTCGACGAAATGGTGCACAATCTGTTCGATCTTTGTTTTTACATAAACAAGGATTTTCATGACTGCTAGGTTGGCTGGAACACTGTGTAAAAAAAGAGTTATACTGAAGGGGGCGATTCAAAAAAGATGAAGGCGTTTCCTTTTAGACTCCCAAACATTTTTTTACAGCCGTGATAACATCCGTCACATCCTTGTCGGTTAATTTTGCGGACAGGGGAATACTGACGGTCTGGCGTCCCAGTTCGACGGCATGGGGCGTGTCTTTCAGCTTCCAGCCAAACCTGTTTTGATAATAGGGGTGTTCGGGAATGGAAAGGTAATGAACGCCGCAACCAATATGTTCTTTGGTCATGCGAACAAGGAATTCATCCCTATCCATACCACAGGCAACCGGATCGACCATCAATGTGTAAAGGTGGCGTGCATGACGGGTGTCGGCTTCCTGCGGAGCAGGTGTGCCGACCGGTAGCGGCTTGAATGTTTCCTGATATATGTCCCATATTTCGCAACGTCGCTTATAATATTCCTTGACCCGCTTCAACTGATGAATACCGATGGCGGCCTGAATGTCCATCATGTTGTATTTGAACCCGGCATGGATCACCTGGTAATGCTTATAGCCATCGTCAGAAAACCGTTTCCATGCATCGGCAGACATGCCGTGTAACCCAAGAACCTTAATGTTTTTGATGTCCTCTTCCGTGCGGGCCATGACCATGCCTCCTTCACCGGTGCATATGTTCTTGGTCACATAAAAAGAAAAACAGCCGAAATCGCCGAACGTACCGGCATGACGACCTTTGTAAGTTGTCTCAATGGCATGGGCACAATCTTCCACCACCTTGAGATCATGCTCCCGTGCAATGGACATGATGGCCTCCATATCACAAGCACGACCGGCAAAATGGACGGGCAAAATAGCTTTGGTTTTGTCGGAAATCTTCTTGCGTATTTCATCCGGGTCGATATTCATGGAGACTGGGTCGACATCTGCCAATACCGGAGTGCCTCCTGCGTGAATAATGGCATTGACTGACGCGCAAAACGTCAATGGCGTGGTGATGACCTCATCGCCCGGCTTAAGGCCCAGAGCGACCAGACTGAGGTGCAGTGCCGCAGTACACGAATTGCAAGCCGCAGCATGGCCGTCACCGAGATAGTCGGAAAAGTCCTTTTCAAACTGTGCGACTTTGGGGCCGGTGCCGAGCCAACCCGCTTCCATTGAAGCGACGACTTCATCAATTTCAGCCTGCTCAATACGCGGCGAGCCGAAAACCAAAAAATTATCTTTTGAGCGAACGGGCATGTTCGTACTCCTTTATGCAAATGATGTACTGCGGTAACGGTAGCAGATTACCTGAATCGGGTAAATGAAACTGATCGCATAATCAGGCTTTGTAACCTTTTGTGACAAAATAAAAAATATGCATGGAAAACACTATCTTTGCATTGAATCTCTCCTTGCGCCGTGGGCGCAATGCTCTTGCCGAAAGACAATCTAACCGTCTTATTTTAGGTCCTTCCGGCTCAAGCGTCTTTTTCTCCATGAGAGCGCGTGTGGCAAGGTTACCAAAGCAAAAGATTGTTCCGCGTTTGATCTGCCAGGAAGCGCGGAAGGGCCGAGCCGCGCTAGCTCCGCGTCAGCCGCCCGCTTCGCTCCCGGCTGACGCGCGGCATAAGGATGCTCCTATCGGCGCGAAATCAATTATTGAAAAGTACGCTCAAACCGGGTGATCCTTATTTTATAGACAGTAAAAGCTGTCTGTGTTCGGCAAGAAAGGCTACCACAAGGGTAAAGAAACATTCTCCACGGAGAGAGCCCCCCTTCGTCTGTCGGGCGTATTACCGGCTGCCCCGTTTGATCTCCTGCTCCAGCAGCTGGGAGAAGTTCCGTCTTCGGACGGGTTTTCTCCGTAAAAAGACGTCCCGAAACGTCACGGATTTAAAACGGAATCCACATTCCGGGCCAAGCCATCCCCCTTGGTAATATATTGATTTGGAAGGATAATTTTTGCATAGGGGAAGACGATCTGCATAGCATGTGCAAAGGCCATCACTTCCGCGCAGGGTACATTGAAAGACAAGGTGGCCGAAATCGTCCTTGCCAGTCACTTCAAATCGTTCATGCTCCGGCTCCCGAGCACAGAGTGTACGAAAATCGCGGTCTTTTTTTAACCAGCCGCCGGGAAAGTCCTTGAGCAGGATGTCATGGCAACAGTTGCCGCACATGCGGCATTGGCCCACGATCTCGACTTGGCGTCCGAGTACAAAACTGCGAAAACGGCGAAACAAACCGGTAAAGAAACAGAGGCTTTCCAACCATTATCCTCCGAGTTCCCGTATCCAGGCACAGACGGGTTTTTCTATGAGACGGCGAATTTCTGCCAATCGAGCTTCGGATTCGGCTTCAAAGCGGAGGATCAGAGCCCCCTGCGTGTTGGAGGCGCGAACAAGTCCCCAGCCGTCGTCAAATACGACACGAGCCCCGTCCATGTCGATGACGTCGTATTGCTCCTTGAAAAATCTCTGCGCCTGGGCAACCACTTCAAATTTGATATCTTCGGGGCAGTCCATACGAATTTCCGGGGTATTGTATGTGACCGGCCAGTCCTCAAGGTAGGAGGAAAGCGGTTTGCGGCTACGGCTTATGATCTCCGCCAGCTTGAGAGCACCGTAGGTGGCGTCGTCAAAGCCATGATAACCGTGGAAGAAAAACATGTGGCCCGACATTTCGCCGCCGATGGCCGCCCCGGTTTCTCGCATGCGGCTTTTCACGATGGAGTGACCGGTGATGCACATTTCAGCCGTGCCGCCATGGTCCTCCACGTCTTTGAACAAGAGATGGGAACATTTCACATCTGCCACGACTCCGGCACCGGGCAATGTCGTGAGAATATCCCGGGCATAGATGGCCAGCAGTTGGTCGCCGAACAGAAGATGCCCGGTTTCATCCACCGTGCCGATACGGTCACCGTCACCATCCAACCCTATTCCTACCTCCGCTCCTACCTCGACGACTTTGGCTTTAAGGTCTGCTGTGTATTCTTCCACCACCGGGTCCGGGTGATGGTTCGGGAACGAGCCATCCGGTTTGCAGTACAGGCGGGTAACATTGGCTCCGGCCGCTTCGAGAATGTCGGCTGTCAGGTCGCCGGATGTGCCGTTGCCGCCATCAACCACTATTTTGACGGGGCGTTCCAGTTTGCATCGGGAAAGCAAATCTTCCCTGTAAGTAGGAACGATGTTGTGGTGCGAGATGAGGCCGTTGCCCGATGGGAATTGTCCGGCCTTGAAAATTTCATATATGGCCTGGATTTCATCTCCATGGATGGTGCTTGTGCCGCCCCAGACTTTGAATCCGTTATATTCACTCGGATTATGGCTGGCCGTGATCATCACCCCGGCAGAGAAATTCAGGTGTTTGGCCGCAAAATAGAAAACGGGCGAAGAGACTTGCCCCAAACAGACGGTATCGACACCGACCTCGGACAAGCCTTCAGCCATGACTTTTTGATACTCCGACGAACTCGCTCTACAGTCATGTCCCAACAAAGCACGGTCCCATCCCTGTTTGACGAAATACGTACCGCAGGCGCGGGCCAGCTCCTTTACCCATTCGGTGTCAAAGTCCTGATCAACAATACCGCGTATGTCGTATGCACGAAAAATGTGCCGGCGTAATTTTTTCATGGGTGCAGTGTGCCTGTTACCGAACAATATTTCAAGTGGCGAGAGGGAGTTCGACTTCCCGCTGTAAGGCTGTGGCCGACTCTGAACATTTGATTATCCTCAGGAGTTTGCACCATAGACGATGTCAACGTGTTGCGCGGTGGAGATTATGCGGGGTTCACAAACAAAGCCAGTGGCCTCATCTTCTATCCTGTCAAAGACTACAAACAAGGATTAAAGATGTTGATAGTACAACGACTTGACGGTATGGCCGGGATATTGTCCGGCCTTCTGCGTACTGCCAGACTGCTTCATTTGCCCCATAAATCATTTGATAAACCATTGAGACTCTATGAGACCGATACAGAACTCTTTTTGCCTAAATCGGGTGCAACTTCCTCCATGCGTGAGGGGTTGACCAAAGCCTTGAACAAAATCATCGAAAAAGGTGTTGTGAGTGCGATTTTACGAGAATATTTTTATAATGGTGACACTGGGCGGATATTTGTGCTACTTAATCAAATAGTATTTAATAACCATATTTTTATTCCATTCACATGCTTTTCGGAATTGAGATGAACTCAAAAAGAAAAAATCCAAACCCCTCCTTTTTCTCCGGCTATAGGCGATCAATTTCACACGATTTGACCGGTAGCCTGGTGGTGTGCATTTTGGTCATAGCGACGGCCATGGGAGGCTACATCTATTGGCAACAGACCGAAGACATGTGGCAAATTGCCGAGGAGAAAGGTGAGGCCACCATCACATCCGTAACGAAAATTCTCGCTGTTCCCATTTGGGATCTTGACTACGACAATGCCAGACTCATCAGTTCTGTGTATACTCAAGACGAAATGGTTCAGGGGATCCGTATTTACGGCTTTCAAAACGAGGTAGTTTTTGCCCATGAAAAAACGACCGGAGGGCAAGCGGATTTCAGTAAGGTCCGGTCTATCCTTTTTAAAGGAAAAACCATTGGTCGTGCCGAAATAGATTTTACACTGGCAAGGGATAAAAAGCATCTCAAAAAACAGATGGTCTTGTCCAGCATGATGATAGCGACGGCTATTGCGGTGATTGTGGCCGTTACCGGGCTATTGCTCAGAATTTTTCTGAATAAACCGTTGCATGTGCTTCAACAGGGCATCGCCCGGGTCTCCAAAGGAGATTTTTCCTATGACTTCGGCGAAGTACACCACGCCGAACTTTTGGAAATAGCCAAACGATTCCAGCGTATGTGTTCTGAGGTCGAAGCTCGTGAGAAAAAGCTACAGACAATGAACACTGTCTTGCAAAAAGCCGAAGAAAAATATCGAGGCATATTTGAAAATGCCATTGAAGGTCTTTTTCAGCTAACGCCTAACGGAGAGTTGCGCCGAGCGAATCCTGCCATGGCCCGGATCTTCGGTTATGATTCTCGTGATGAATTTCTGTCGGATATCCAGTTGCTTGGCGTACGGGGTATGATCAATCCAGACGCCATGCGGGACTTTGGTCGCCAAGTGCGTGAACACGGTGAAGTCGTCTGTTTCGAGACCCAATGCTATCGGCGTGACGGGGAAACTTTTTGGGCAGCACTCAATGCCCGCGCCATTTATGGTGAATCCCGCGAATTGCTCCTTATTGAAGGTTTTTTGGCAGATATCACGGAACGCAAAAAGGTGGAGCAAGACCTGGCTAACCTCAACCGTCATCTGGAGCAGTTGGTCCGGGATCGCACGGAAGACCTTGTCAACAAAGCCCACGAATTGGAAGAAGCCAACCAGCGGTTACGAGAACTGGATGAGATGAAGTCCGAGTTTCTTTCTTCCGTATCCCACGAACTGCGTACCCCATTGACATCAATCCTTGGCTTTTCCAAATTGCTGAACAAGGATTTTGCCAGGAGTTTTCTGCCACTGGCCGGAGAAGATGGACCGCTACTCCGTCGTGGTGAACGTATCCAGGAGAATCTCGACATTATCAGCCACGAAGGCGAACGTCTTACCCGCCTTGTCAATGATGTCCTGGATCTCAATAAAATTGAATCCGGTCAAATGGGCTGGCATGATCAAAGTATCTCACTGGCCGATGCCATTGATCTGGCTGTTCGGACAGTCGCAGGCACCTTTGCCCAAAATCCCGAGGTGGACGTCACTATGGAGATCGATCCGAACTTGCCGGTCATGACTGTTGACCCTGACCGAATACAACAAGTACTCATTAATCTCCTTAATAATGCCGCAAAATTTACGACAAAAGGGACCGTTACCGTCCGCGCATTTTTACGCTTCAAACAGGTTCGCGTGGAAGTAGCGGATACCGGGTTGGGTATATCTCATGAGGATCAAGCGCAAATTTTTGAAAAATTCCATCAAATTCATAGTAACACCTTGGGAAATAAGCCGGAAGGAACAGGGCTCGGATTAGCTATTTGTCGTGAAATTATTGAACATTATGGTGGCCGAATTTGGGCTGAATCCGAACCGGGGCAAGGAGCCACTTTCATATTCACCCTACCTCTTCTAGATTTACCACGGCGCGCCGGCTCGCGATAGCGGCACATCTGCTGCGTTGCCGACCCTGTTTACCACGGCGCGCCGGCTTGCGATAGCGGCACATCTGACTGCGCACATCTGACTGCGTTGCCGACCCTGTTTTAATCCTCACCGTAGCGCTGCTACGCCTGCGGTTAAAACAAGGTCGGCGCCTTGCAGCTGCACCACTCTCGCAAGCCTCACGGTGTCGGGAGAGAGGAAGACGCATGGAATCTCATGTTACCGGGAAGAGAGAGCGCATAGGAGTTTACGTGATCGGAGATAGGAGGATGAATGGAATTTCATGTGGTCGGGGAAAGGGAAGGCGCAATAATCTCACGGAGTCGGGGGAGAAGAACCGTATCAGCTCGGAGATAAGAAGGACGCATAGAGCGTTACGTGATCGGGGGAAAAAGGAGCATGGAATTTTACGTGGCCGGGGAGAAGAAGCGTATGGAGTTTCATATTGTCGGAGAGAAGAAGGGACACATGGAATCAATCTTACTGGGTCGGGAAAGAGAAACGCAGGGACTTCATGTCAGGGAGAAGAAGGGGCGCATGAAGTCTTACGGCCCAGGAAAAAGGGTTTGCCATCCAAAAAACGGTTTCCATGACTGTTGCGGAAAACGCGAAAAATATGCGGGAAAAGTCCGAATACCCTTCGTTTTCCTACCGCTCTTCCAGATAGGGGAAAAACAAGAAAACTCCGGCCATATGGCTTGGATTGGTTCTCTTCCGTAATTAAACAGCCCCATCGTCAGAGGATAAACGCCTTTCGATGGTTGCCGATTATCAGGATAGATGTTGAGTTGTTTTTGACGATTGCCTATACTGACAAACAGTAGTTACTGTTTATATAGTAAATAAAAACACAATTAGTATAACTAATATTTTTCACTAATTAATATCCAGAGGATAAATAGTGTCTATTCCGGTTTTCAACTGCAAAAATGCAGATGACGTGATGAAGGCGGTTAAGGATTATGACGTCAGCTTTGTCCAATACTGGTTTCTGGACATTCTGGGCACATTGAAGAGTTTTCAGGTCACCCCCAATGAGTTGGAGGCCTCCTTTGAAGAGGGGATGGGGTTTGACGGCTCTTCCATCCTCGGTTTCTGTCGCATTGATGAGTCCGACATGGTCGCCATACCGGATCCGACCACCTTTCAGATATGCTCGTGGCGTCCGATAGAACGTCCTGTTGCCCGGATGTTCTGCAATGTCGTCAATCCCGATGGCACTCCCTTTGAAGCGGACTCCCGATACGTGCTCAAAAACATTATGGGGCAGGCCGCAGAAAAGGGCTACACCTTTTATGTCGGGCCCGAGTTGGAATTTTTTCTCTTTGCCAACGATCAGGGTACCGAAATCCTTGATTCTGGTGGCTACTTTGATGCCCCTCCCCTTGATCTGGGTAACAACATCCGTCGCGACATCATTTTTTCCCTTGATGCCATGGGTATTCAGGTGGAGTATTCCCATCACGAAGTCGCGCCATCCCAACACGAGATTGATCTGCGCTATCAGGAAGGCCTGAAAATGGCTGACACGGCCATGACCTACCGTGTGGTTGTCAAGGAAACCGCCCGGAAACATGGCTGCTACGCAACCTTCATGCCCAAGCCCATATACGGTGAAAACGGGTCCGGCATGCACGTTCACCAATCCCTTTTCAAGAACGGCAAAAACATATTCTACGACGCTTCCGATGAATACCACCTGTCTGCTGAAGGCAAGTCCTACATCGCCGGTATCCTCAAACATACCCCGGAATTTGTGGCCATCACGAACCAGTGGGTCAATTCCTACAAGCGACTTGTGCCCGGCTATGAGGCTCCGGTTTATATCGCATGGGCACGCCGCAACCGCTCCGCCCTCGTACGTGTGCCGATGTACAAACCCGGCAAGGAAAACGCCACCCGAATGGAACTTCGTTGCCCAGACCCGGCCGCCAACCCGTATCTCTGCTTTGCGGTACAACTTGCTGCCGGGCTCAAAGGCATGGAAGACGGCTATGACCTGGCCGATCCGGTTGAAGACGATATCTTTGCCATGAACGAACGACAACGCAAGCGCAACAAGATCAAGGCTCTTCCCGGCTCTCTCTACGAGGCCACTCTACATCTCAAAAAATCCAGATTCATGAAAGAAGTTTTGGGTGACCATCTTCATGCCGCGCTGGTGAAAAACAAGCTCGCGGAATGGAACGAATACCGTGCGCAAGTCACTAAGTACGAACTCGATAAATATTTGCCCACCCTTTAGCCCGCATATTTCATAAAAAGTGGCGGGTCATCCTATAATAGGATAGATTTTAACTGGTTAAATAAATCTAGGGGCTATACCAGATAACTAGCCCATATGTTTCTTAACCCTCTGTTTCAATTGTTTAAACTGGCTTCGCGGATTATTGTTGTTATCGAACCAATGCTGTTTGCCTTTGAAGGGATGTGGCCGCCTGTCTCTCTTTGCTCTTTTGCAAAAAATGCAAAAAACTTCCCAGCTTGTCTCGTTCCCGGCCCTCACCGTTGACGGGAAGACGAAGCAGCGGCAGTCGGGATTCTTCCATCTCGACAAGGTTGAGGAGTGATGCGACATTTTCGTAAAGGGGCACGACCTCTATAACGGCGGAGGCATACGGGGTTGCCAACTCGCTCTTGGCCATTCGGTAGCGTCCATTGGCTCCGGCCAGTTTGCCGAGTTGGCTGTCAGCGGCCTGCAAAAGGGCATCAAGGGACGGGGAGAACGGGCTGAAACGGCCAAGAGCCTGATCGACCAGCCGCATGTCCCGTTCCTGCCCGGTTACGTCAATACCGTTATCCCCCCACAAAAAGAGCAAGTATTCCGCCATGGGCAGACGGGTTACGCGATGCCCGGACTCCAATGTGTCGAAAATGCCGCCGTGTATCCGATCGTTGAAGACACAATTGGGTTCGCCGTGCAGGAGCAACAGGGGGCGTTCGTCTGTTTGTGATCCGATTCGTTGGGCACTGTCGAGAAGAGATTCTATGGTCACAGGACGCTGCGCGTAGTCGCGCAACAATTCCTGCCGCATTTCCTCGGGAGCACTCATAATCACGTCTCCGGCCAATGCATCCAGCCACAGTTCGCGGTCAGTGTGCATTGCTTCCATCAGCGGACTGACAATGACAATGTCGTTGCGGCCAATGGCGTCAAGATGTGTCCGGATGGTCCGGCTGAATTGTCCGTCTGCCTCGGCCCCCCCGTTTTGTGGGAGCAGGAGTTGGTGTGGCTGTGGGTTGGCGGCTGCACATTTCAAGGCATCACCCATTTGAGCGGTAAAGGTGATGTATTCCTTGGTCCGGGTCGTACTGCGTCCCAGACGCAAGGATTCCATGTCTGTCGGGGCCATTTCACGGCAGTCGAATCCCTGACGTTGCAGACGGGCAGTGGTCAGAGAACTGTAGGGGAAAAGCCGGAGGATGAATGTCGGGAGGGCGGAACTTAACTGTTCCGTTCCGCCGCACTTGAACCGTGCCGGGAATGTCGAATCCGTTTCTCGTCGCCCCTCGGACCCGGTTTTGTGGGCATCCAGAGAGGACAAAAAGGCTTCTACACGAGTTACGAGTCCCACCGGAGAGTAATGTTCGTCAACTTCCAGGGTCAGCCACGGCTTATTTCCCATAATCTCCGCAGCCTGATGCGCGAGCATGGAGTCC
>PDWI01005971.1_pt1 | contig 15491 bp, 16 predicted proteins | sample 1430891 | NCBI WGS metagenome assembly PDWI01 (sample SAMN01162508, study PRJNA174530) | Oral metagenome, whole genome shotgun sequencing project. | biome: Marine environment; feature: Marine mammal; material: Swab sample of the gingival sulcus; isolation source: swab sample of gingival sulcus... | reverse complement strand
ACCTGTCTCATTCCTGTAATAACCAAAGCATTTTTATGGTCAATATATTTTTTAATTTTTTGATAAAGAAATCTTTTTTTCATATTTGTAATTATTTTACTACAAACTTACACATTTTTGTAATAAACTACAAACACTATCTCGATAAAATAGAAAACAAAAGGAAAAAAATCGCTTAACCTTTAATACTTTGTTTTAATTTTTTGAGGAAACAAAAAAAAATTGTTGATTTTTCAGAAAAATAAGAAATATTAATATAAATTAAGAATTATTCAACAACAGAAAAAAAATTGAACAAACAGGTAAAATGTAAGATAAGTAATATAAGAATATCTCAGATTTAGGATATATTTTTATATAAATTGAATAAAGAAAGTATTGGAAGTTTATTATTGAATCATTTTTTATAAGCCGTAATAGAATGCCAAACTAAATTTATTTAACTTATTTTTATAAGTTAGATGATTTTCTAATTCTTCTTCAAGTATAGAATATTGGTATTCAGTTTTGATATATAAATCATGTATAAATTCATATCTTAAATTTATGCCTAAAAACATAAAAGATTTTTTAATTCCAAAAAGAAAATTAGGTTGGGGCAAATGATACATTAAATCAGGATCTCCCTCCGAACCTTTTCTAATAAACTGCATAAAGATATTTGATTTTAGTCCTCTGGCATATTCATGTTCATAACCTAAATAAAGTAGATCAGAATTATGTCCTATCCAATGTCCTAGGTTAAAACCTTGATTTTGATATAACTGAGTTTCTATATAATGTTGATAAACAAATGGGTTAAGCCTAGTATATTCAATTGTAATTTTATTATTAAAGCTAAGAAAGTCACTAATTGAAATTCCTAAATTATAACCTATTTGGTTTTTTTGCGTATTAGGATCAAAAATTTCATTTATTCTTATTTCGTCTATAAACAATGAACTATAAATATGAATTTTATTAAAAATATTTTTAAGGCTTAACTGTAAAAAAAATTGTGCATTATCACCAAAATCATTTCTATGACTGCTGAGATAATGATCTGCCAATCTAAAAAACATAATTGGGATTAAATAAGGAAACTTTAATTTATCACTGTATATAATTGATTCGCCTAAAGCAATGTAGAAATTTTCAAGTGGCTTAATCACAAAAGAATGAGTTGCAAAATATTTATCTATGTATATTTTTCTACTTCGCTCTGCAAATTGACTCAAACTCAAATATGTTTTATTTGAATCAACAACTTCAGAATTTAACCAACCATGCAGATAATTAAAATATAACCAATCTGTTAAGATCAAATCTAATCTAATATTAGGATAACTCGGAGCTTTATTTGAGTGAACAATTTTTCCACTTTGCCCGAGTCCCCATTCAAAAGGATTTTTACCAATACTAACATTACCAAACGACCAACCATAAGTTAAATATGCATTCATAATATTGTATTCAAAATTATTTGGAGAATTAAGTACACGTCCTTGCTGCTTATTAAAAACATTTAGTGTATCATCAACAGTTCCACTTATGGAGTTATCTCGAAAATTCATATTGAAAGCTATATTGTCCGCTAAATAACCATAAATAGTTAAACCATTCCATAAATGGATAAAATTATTCTTATTCCAGTTAGTATACTTTATACCTAAGATTGGGTCAATATTTAAAGAAATAAAACTATCTGAATAATGAAAAAATCTAAATCGACCAAACTTATCTTTTTTTAAGAAAACAGAATTTTTAACATTTGAATCCATATTGGGAGCTTTTTTTATGAGTTCAATTTCATATCCATAATCAGCCTTATAAAATAAAAGTTTATCTTTTTCTAAATTAGATAATTTATAATTCTTCGAATCCAACTCCAATAATTTTGAAGCTATATAATTTCTAGATATTGGTAAAATAATTGAATTATGATTAATAATACCTTTATTGCTTAATTTTTCTAAGAAGTAATAAACATCTTTTTGCAGCGGCTCATAAAGTGTTTGGGCGAAAAGAAACTTTAATGGAATAAAGAATATTAAAGAGGAAATAATAATAAAATGTTTCTGCTTAATATGCATTTGGATCACCTCTCAAAATATTCCAAATAGTCAAGATAATAATGTTGAGATCTAACCATATACTCCAATTTTCAATGTACCATATATCGTGCATAATCTTGTCTTTTGTATGTATTCTATTATCATTCTCATTTTTTAGATCCCCTCTATACCCGTTTGTTTGTGCCCAACCTGTGATACCAGGTTTGACAGTATGACGCATTCTAATTTCTTCAACAAACTCACTATATTTTTTTTCAAAATCAATTGCATGTGGTCTTGGACCTACAATTGACATTGTACCTAAAAAAACATTAATAAACTGAGGTATTTCATCAATATTTGTTTTTCTTAAAAATGCTCCAAATGGTGTTATCCTCATATCTTTTTTAACTGTAGCTTGAAATTTTTGTTCTGTCCCAACATACATTGTTCTAAATTTAATAATACTAAACAATTTTCCTTTTTTTCCTATTCTTTTTTGTATAAAGAAGATTGGCCCTTTTGATGTAATTTTCTGGATTATTGCTACAAAAGGAAATAACCAGGAAAACACCAAAACTATTACTAAAAAAGAAAATATTAAATCAAAGGCTCTCTTTAGAATTCTCCATTGAAATTCATCAAGTGGTTCCGACCTAACAGAAATAATTGGAAACTCCCCAAAAGTTGAAGTTTGAAATTTTTTAGATAAAAATCGCATAAAGTTGGGTATAATTTTGACTTTAACAGCATGCTTGTTACAAACTCTTATTAGTTCATCATATAAATTGTGGACATTTCCTGATATAAAAATAAAAACTTCATGTAAATTATTACTACTTAATATACTATCAATTTCATTAATTTTTCCAAGTATCCTTATATTATCATTTTTTTGATATTTATTTGTTAAGTATCCTATTATTTCATAACCAAAATGCGGATTAGCAACAACTAAATTACCAAATTTTATGCTGTATTCATTTAATCCAACAATCAATATATTTCTTTTATTCTTTCCTTTTTTTCTTAAAAAGCTAAAAAATTTTCTTAAAATATACTCTTTAGTAATAATTAACAATAAAAGAGTTACAGAATAAAAAACTGTAAAAACTCTTGGTCTCATAAATAAATCATTTTTAATAAAGAAAAATACTATAATCATAAAAATAAGCATAAAAATGGAGGTCTTTATTATACTCATTAAATGATAAGTAAATGTTCTTGAACGAAAGTCATCATAGAGGTAATTTATTTTTCCAAAAAATAGCCAGAATATATTTAAGAATAATAAATAATTTAATATTTTTATATTTAATAGACTATTATTAAAAAAACTATTAGCTATAAAAAAAATAATATTTATTATAAAAATATCTGAGATAACTCTGAATAATATTATTGAATTTTTATTTACAGTCATTTATAATTAAGTTACTTTATCTTTCTTATAAAAAAATAAGAAAATTGTCTTAAAAAATTTGGGAACAAACGTACTGGTGTTCTAATAAGAATATTTAACAGTAATTCTTTTTGAGTAAAGTATTTTGCTTTGTACATAGCTATTAAATTTTTTATTTCACTTATCCAATATTTTCCTCCACCACGTCTTTTAAAGAATTTTGAATCACCTCTAACTTTCACTAAAGGTTCTTGTAAGTTATGTAATTTGAAACCTTTTCTTATTAATCTATGAGCTAACCACCAATCTTCAAATAAACCATCAATATTAGGATAACCTCCCATAGCTTTGATATGGTCTTTCCTAAAAACAACTGTAACATGGTTAAAAGGAGTTCTCTTCTTAGAGAATTTAATTAGATCACTATTATACTCAGGAACTTTTCTCATTAAAATTTCTTTTGTCATAGTTTCATCGAACTGTATATACCATCCCCCAAGGAGTGAAATATCTCTATGTTTCCTTAAGAAATCAAATTGTTTTTCAAATCTATTTTTGAATGAAATATCATCACTATCCATTCGTGCAACAAAATTATAAGAACAATTATTAAGCCCAATATTTAATGATTTAGATAATCCAATATTTTGAGAATTTCTGATAATCACTAAATTTGTTTTTTTTATGTAAACTTGTATCACTTCTTCTAGCTCAACAGAAATTTCACCATCAACCACCAGTACAATTTCCGATGGTTTTAATGTTTGTTCTATTATACTTTGTAGTGCCTTTTCAAAGTATAAAGCTGAATCATTTTTATAAACAGAAATTAAGACAGAAAAATTCATTTTTTATAAAATATAAATCCTTTTGTTCGATTTAATACTATTAACAAATATTTTTTAATCTCAAATACATCAAATATCAATAAACTGTATATTAAACCCACAATAGGCCTAATTAAAACCTTGGAAAAAAAATAAAAAAAATATTTATAAGAAAAAGTTAAATGCTTTCTTGCTAATGCACCATGCCCAAAACTATTTTTTTTTATCTTTTGAAAGAATTTTTCAGTTTTATCTTCTTTTAGAGGAGGATGGTATATATATAAGTCGGGAAAATACTTTCCTTTCTTTTTTAATTTGAGCAATCGAAAAACATAGTCCATTTCTTCGGAGCTATTATATTTTCCCCCAATGCCAAAATCTTCATCAAACCTAGGTAAAGAGTTATTTCTTATAAACAAACCAACTGAAGTAACTGTATCAAAAATATTGTATGTTTCAATAAAAATTTCTGATGATAATGGAGTGTACGAAAGTAGTTCTTTTGTATTTTCATCTCTTACAGAAATTGATAAAAAGTCCAAGTCTTTATTCTTATCAAACTTTTTATTTATATTATACAATAATTTTTCTGAAAATTTACAATCATCATCAGGAAAGCAAACAATATTACCCTTTACAATATTTAATGCTATATTTCGATTGTAGGATAGTTTCATTATATTACTTTTAATATAATGAATAGGCAATTGCGATTTATATTTTTCAATTATGCATTCTAGAAAACTACTCTTATTTTGATCAATAATAATTATTTCTAATATAAATTTTCTATTACTAATACAACTATTTAAGAATAAATCTAATTCATTTAGACGATTTATTGTTGGTACTATTAAAGAGAATAACATAAATTTTTAAAATAAGTTTTTATAATTTACTCTTTCAAAAACTTCTAATTTACCACCTAAAGTGGCATTGTAAATTTTTCTATTATCTAGTTCAAACATTAGCTTAGCAAGTTTATAACTTTTCAACACATTTTCAAGTTTTGGATCATGCCATTTTTTACCTTTGCCAAAATATTCAGGATGAAAATGGTTGATATCATCTTCTGTAGATTCAATCTCTTTTCCTTCAACTATTGCAGTTTCAGGTATTTTATAACTAAAATCCATACCAATTAAGAAAACCTCTTTGAAGCCTAAATAATATGCTAGTTGTAGATTAATTATTGTTACAGATTGCCCACAATAAATCCTTTTCGCACAATCAACTGAAAATCTAGGGATCTCAAAATATGGACTGTTTTTTTCATAAAATCCTCTATTCATGTTAAAGAAAATAACATTTTTCCTATTTTTTACATACTTTTTATAATGTGTTGGAAAAAATTTGTAATCTGTTGCATAGTTATTTATCTCTTTAATATTATCTTTCATAACATGAGTATCTTCTACAACATAAAATGTAGGTTTATAACCCATTTCTTCAGTTTTGTAAAAAATTCCATTAACACCAAAAGAAAATTCATCATTAAGTTTGGTTAAGTCTAAGTTATTTATTGAAGGACCATTGCCTACAACAAAACATCTCTCTCCTTTGTATTTATCCTTCAGATTTATTAGGTATTTTTTACTTGGAGAACTCCAAAAAAAAGGCTCTTCAAGAAGAAACACAAATCTTTCCTTAAAAAATTTTGATTCAAAAAAACTTTTCATTTTTTTTTTAAACATAGAATTTAACCTCCCTCTTTATTGTAAAAATGAAAACGAATAATACAATAGAGACAAAAAAAACAGGTTGATTATAAACATTAATTGATAAATCAGTAGTACCTGATAAAACTATAAAAATAATTAAATAAAAAATAATGTTTAGATATTCAATATCTCTATTAGAATTAATAATTTTAAAAGATTTAAACAAAACTAACTGTAAAGTAATAATACCAATATATCCAATATCATAAATATGTTGTAAAAAAAAATTGTGAACACTAGCATATTCAGGATGATCCGTTAACCAAGTATTAAACATCCACGAATACGAATAAGACATACCAGAAGCAGCTTGTCCGAAATAACCATACCCTAATAATTGATTAACTTTAGGATCAAATAAAAATTCTATACTTTTTAACCAAATATATTCCCTACCAGTTATTATAGTCCCTGATCTTGAAAATTGTGAAAAGATATTAGAAAAATATTGTAGAGCAATACTATAAAAAACTAAAAAAACAACTGCTAATATTGGTAAAAATATTATCAAATATTCTGATTTAAATTTCCTTAGAAATTTAAATTGACTAAATACTACTATAAGCAAAAGGAAAAAAAAAGTCCCCCTAGTATCTGTTAGAATTATTGTGAAAATTCCAGACAGAATTACTATAAAACTAAAGAGATTCGTCATCTTGAAAATTTTATTGTTAGAAAGAACCTTTAAGATAAAAAATAATGATGTAAGACCTGCAAACATCCCATAACTTTGATATCCTGATGCAAAATAAAAGATCGTTCTTTGTATGTTAATATTAAAAAGCTGAGCAAATGTATTTGAATAATTACCGTAAGCTCCTATAAGTGAATGGTGAACTTTAATATTTAAAAAATACAACAAAATATTTAAAATTATTATTAGTCCGAATAAATTAAAGAAAAGAAATAATTTCTTTTTTCGTAAATTTTGTTTATTATTTTTAGTGAAAACATGAATTAAAATAAGTGGAATTAATGTCCAATTACTCAGAAACAAAAACATAGTTAAAAACTCAAAATAACCATTAATTGCTCCTCGAATAATCATAATAATAATTAGCAATATAAACAATAATAATTTTTTATCAATTTTAAATAGTCTTACATTCTTGTTACTCAATAAAAACATTATACCTGATAAAATAAAAAAAAGGGAAAAAATATTCCTAACAATATCGTTTCTTATGTGAGGTGTTATTAATATTTGAATTATTGAAAATATTATAATATATCTTTCTTTAATTTTCATTGATAAATTTAAGTATTTTAGTTAATATATAATCGAAACCATTTTTAGTAAAATGTATATTATCGCATGTATATTTTTTTATTTCTTGTTCATTCCAATTAGTTAAATCAATAGCGTTAGAAATACCTTCCATAAATATTAAGGAAAAATCTAATACAATATTCATATTATCAGGCCTTTTTTTCTTATAATTACCTAACCAATCTTTCAAAACTGGATTACAAGAAATCCAAATCAGATTATTAATTTCTCTTAGTTCAGGTAGTATATTTTCCTTTGCTATTTTTTTTGAATATATACTATTAGTTAATTCTCCCATATATTGCTCTTTGTAATTTTCTTTTTTATGCTCGTCAAATAATTTAGGAGATATAAATTTTTTTATCAGCATTTTTTTCTTCTCATATATAGAGTTAAGCATTGATTTTGGTCTAGGAGAAAAATCTACAACACCTGTATGCAAAATTACATAATCATAGTTTTTACTTTTTTTTCTATGATAAACATTCAAAAAATCTAGTGTAGTAGTATGCTTTTCCGTGCAAAGGTAATAATCTACATTAAATTTTTTTATAAAGTAACCTATATAAGACGAAAATGGATTTCGTCTATTACAGAGTTTTGTTATTTCAAAACCTCTAGAATCGGTATAAATAAGAATTTTCTTTTTTTTATAATTCCTTATCTTGTATAGTAAGCCAACTAAATCAGTGCTAACTATTATTATGGAATACACAAAATATCTAAAGTATTTTTTCATAATAATAAAGTATTAAAACAATAAAAAACATTAATAATAAAGGCTGATATAAATACTTAACAAAATAATTATAAAAACTGATATTAAGAGAGTGAAGAGATTTTGCAAGATTATACCAAACATTGACTAAAAGATTTGCTAGAATAAGTGAAATTGGGATTGAATATTCATAAAACTTACCTATCAATAATAATAATAATATTAAATAAATTGTGCCACTTAAAAATGTAGTTATATAAAAAGGGATTCTATTTTTAGTCATATATATTTGTGCATGCATGGCTTGCAATCTATCAAAAAAAATAGCTACTAACATTAAAATCCATAGTTCCATTTTTACAAATTCTACATTTGACTTCAACATATTGAGGAAGATTTTATTCAAAATACCTATAACTAGAGCAACTAATAAAAAGATAAACAAAGACTTATTAATATTTTTAAGTGCCATTTTTCTTAATTCAATTATTTTGTTATCCGCTCTTAAACTATTATAAACAGGAATTTTCGAATAAAACGGTGCCCAGGAGATTTGATTGTTTATCTGTAAAATTCTATTAGAAAAAAGATAACTAGCCAAATTTCCGATGCCTACAAAATTTGATAGTATCATATTTGCAAAATGATTAATACTTTGAGTTCCAGCAGTCATCAAGCCTGTCTTCCATGAAGGACTCCAGCATATATTAAAAATTTTTTTATCAAAAACATTCTTTTTTTTGATATTTATTCTACTTAACTTTCTTTTTAATATCTCTCTATTTCTAATAAACGTAATAATACCCCACAAGTGTGTTAAGATAATTAAAATTAGTATCTTAGGTAAAATTATTAAGCTAATAATAAAACTAAGTCCCATTAATAAATTAAATAATGTTTCCCATCTATTAATCAAAGCTACATAATTAAATCCTCTTAAGATAGAATCATATTTTTTACCATTAAAAATAATTGAAATTCCAAGAACATTTACGCCCCAACATAGACTGTAATATAAATAATCACTAGAACTTATTATAGTTTTCTTAATTAGAAAAAATCCTCCCCCACCTAAAACTATAATAATCAAACCACTAATTGCAAAATATATTGTTTTAAACGTTCCAAAAAAATCTCCCATTAAATCCCAATCAATCTTTAAATTAGTTCTATCTTTTGCAACTTCTGGAACCAAAAAAAAAGACAAGTTGTTAAATCCCTTTGAAATATATGATGAATACCTGATCAAAGTTTGAGAAAAACCAATATCAAAAAAACCTGAAAAAGCTATCACTGAACTGAAGAGATACCAAATTGCTATTTCTTCTTTATTAAACCTGTTTAATATTAGTGGTAAAATAATTAGAAAACTAAGATATTTACTACTCAGAGCGGCCCAAGTTGTAAAAGTAGTGGATCTCCACAGTTTTTTAATTAAATTCAAATAATATTCTCATCAAATTTTCTACAGCCATTGTTCCTTGTCTTTCTACACTCTCATAAGTTCTAGAACCAATATGTGGAGTAATAATAACATTATCAAATTTCAGCAAAGGATGATTCTGAATCATTGGTTCATCTTCAAGAACATCAGTTAGGTAGGCAGAAATTTTTTTATTTTTTAATGCTTCAATCAAATTCTCTAAGTTTATTAAACCTGCCCTAGCTGTATTCACAATGATTACTCTTTTATTACATTTATCAAATATACTTTTATCAATAATTTCTTTAGTTTCATTTGTCAAAGGCATATTTAATGAAAGAATATCTATTAGAGGAATCAAATCATTTATTGATTCTCCCCATTTAATATTATTTTTTTTAATGAAGTCTTCATCTTTAGAAATATCAGTAGCATATACATTCATCCCTAAAGCTGATGCCCTAATGGCTAATTCTTTACCAATTCTTCCTAATCCTAAAATACCAATGTTTTTACCAAATATTTCATGCCCAATTAGTCTTTGCCATTTATTTTGTTTAGTTATATTATATTCAAAATGTATATTTTTATAGTAAGTAAATAATAATGCTAACACATGTTCAGCTACTGTAATATGATTTACACCTGGAGTATTAGTAACAGGTATATCAAACTCTTTTGCAGCCTTCAAATCAACTTTATCTAGACCAATTCCATACTTAGAAATTACTTTTAATTTGCCTTTCTTTCCTTTAATTATTACATTTCTTGTTATTTCATCGTCACCACAAATTATACCATCATATTTATGAATTATAGGTAAAATTTCTTTTTCTTTTATTGGACCTCTTAAAAAATCAATATCAAAATTTTGCTGTTTTAATATCTTCTGATGTTTTCCAGGCGTATCTTGAAATGAGGTTGATGTTAATAAAATTTTCATAGAGTCTCCAATAATTTTTCAAATTCCATAAAATCGTTAAATCTATATATATTTTTAATATTTTTAAAAAGGTTATAATTTTCTGAATATTCTCTTAAAAAGAATAATATTTCTCCTGATTGAGCAGCATCATAATCTGCTAACGCGTCTCCAACAAATATTGTTTCGCTAATTTTTAATGAATATTTTTTTAATAAATACTTTATCCAATAATCTTTTTTCTGGGGAGAACCACAAACTTCTCTAAAACAATAATTAATTCCACGAGAATAACAAATCTCTCTTGATTCATTTGTAGGAGTACCAGTTATAATGAACATATTATATTTGTTGTTATATTTCTTTAAAAATTTGTGTGAACCATTGACTTCAGGAGAATTAATAACTCCTTCTTTAACCAATATTGAAAACTCTTTAGCTAATTGATTAACTTCTAAAGAAGATAATTCACTTCCAAGGAACATACTATGATATAATTTAAATTTTTCAAAACGAGACATGCCACCATTAGCTCTGTGATGTTCAACAACTTTCTTAGCAATATTTTTTCCATATTTTAAATACAATTTTTCAAAAGCTTTAGTCTTAACATTAACAGAGTCAACAATAACTCCATCAAAATCAAAGAAAATATTTTTAACCATTAATTTGTTACCTCAGCTATTACAGTAACAGGAGTTCCATCTATCCCTTCGACAAGAAGAGGTGCAATCGTTACTTTTTTAATTATAGTTCTTGGTGTAATTTGTGATAGGTTCATATCTTCAATAATCAAGTATTTATTTTTGCATAAAAATTCTCTATGAGCAACCCGTCCAATTTCTCTATGTTTGTAGCTAGATAAAGAAATAGAATCAAATCCAATTGCTCTTAATAAATTAAATTTCCCTCTTAAATAAGATGCTAATTCTGGGTGAAGGCCTGGATTTGATGACCAATATTTTTCTTCATTTCTAATCTCACAAAAACCAGTCTTAATAATCAAAAAGTCAATATTTTCATCTAATCTTTCAACTTGATTAACAATACTTTCTTTTAAAATTAAATATTGATTCCCTTTTTTAAAGTCGTTTAAATATATTACACCAATACAATTAAAAATAAAATCTGAAATATTATAATCATTCGACTTTTGCCCATCGTTGCAGAAATGATAAGGAAAATCTATATGTGTTCCCAAGTGAGAACTAAATTGCAAAGCACTATTATTACTAGAATCACCAGTAGAAATTGAACGTAACTTTTTAATTGAGATTCTTTTACCATTACCATAAGCACTTAGATTACTTGATAAATAATATGAAAGTAATATGTAATTATTAGTATTCATTCTTTTTTATTTGTTGAATTATCTCTAGTATTCCTTGTCCCATATCAACATAAGGATTAGCAATCATTTTTTTACTTAAAACTGGCTGAAATTGATATGGGGTTAACTTATAGTGGTGATGATAGCCATTTGACATCAAATTAATTTCAATTGCTTCTCCTGAAATTTCTCTGATCATCTCAAATAATTCTACCCTTTTCATCCTCTCTAATCCAGTTAATATAATATGTTGATTTAAAAATTCATCATTACCTAATATTTCTGTAGAAAGACGACCAGCATCACTCGCATGAATATATTCTCTTATCTCTTCGCCATCACCTTCATGCCTAATATGCTTAGTATTTAATGCTTTTTTGATAAGATTAAAAAGATAATTATTACTTGAAAAACGTTCACTATAAACAGAACCATATCTAATAATGGTAAAGTTTATTCCAAATCTTTTTTGATATTCTTCAATAATTTTTTCTGATGATAATTTACTAACACCATAAAAACTACCTTTTAAATTCATTGCATAAGCACTACTTGCATAAATGTAATGATTTATTTTATACTTTCGACATGCCTCTAAGATATTTATATTTCCATTGATATTTAGATTTAAGGTTTGATAAGGTTCATTCATGGATTCATCTAAACTAGCAAAACCAGCATAATTATAAATAACATCAAATTTTTGGGAAACTATCTTATTAACTTTTTTTTTATCTAAAATATCACAATAGTAAAAATAATCATCGTCAAAATATTGATTATTTATATCAGCAATGTATACTTCATGTCCTTTTTTTTGACATTCTTCTACTGTATATGAACCGAGAAAACCATTCCCTCCAAAAATTAATATTTTCATTTAATTGCTTTATTTATTTTAGAAACTTCTCTCGTTATAATATCCCCTAAAAAGTAAAAGTCCAAACTAAAAGCTAAAAAATTGTAACCACTCTCGTATTTTTCAACTATTATTTCACTTTTGGGAGGAACAACATGAAAGCCAAATGATTTTCCAGACTTTTTGCATTTTTCTTCAAAAATATTTAATGCCTTTTTAACTACCTTCTTATTATACTCTCCCGGATATCCTAATGAGGCTGATAAGTCATAAGGACCTATTATCACCCCATCGACTTTTTTATGAGATATTATTTCATCAATATTATTAATTGCATCTATATGTTCTATTTGTGCTATGAATACAGCGTTATCATTAAGCCAACTTTTATATTTATCAAAACCATAACCATAGTTTTGGGCACGATTTAATCCAACACCCCTTTTCCCAATTGGAGGATAAAATAAATAATCACAGACCTTATTAACATCAACAATAGAGTTAACCTGAGGAACAATAATACCATCTGCCCCAGCATCCATAACTCTTTTAATTACAACCTCTTCATTAGCATAAACTCTAACTAAAGCAGCCATATTATTATTTTGTATATGAGCAATTAAATTTTTTACATCTTCAAAATCAAATGAACTGTGTTCTATATCAATAGTTAACCACTCAAATCCTTTATTACTCATTATTTCAATGATACTTGGATGATTAATAGTCAACCAAGAACCAAGTGAAAAATGTCTATTCTTTAATTTTTCCTTCAAAATTTTATTTTTCATCGATAAACCTCAAAATTTTTATAGATAAGTTCGGCTAAAATAAAATCTTCTACTGTGTCAATATCCACAGATTCAAACTTTTCTAAAACATACATGTACGGATTTTTTCCTATTCTTTTGTTTCCACAACCTTTAAAAGAAGCCTTTGTAAATATATAGAAACATGAATTTTCTTCATACACTGGGGTTAAATCTTGCGTTCTTAGCAATAAGTTAGGATCATGATTTATTGGTTTACGAGATGAATTATAAAATCTAGAATAGTGATCAGTAACAGAAAAAATTGAATCATAATTTTCGTTTTTAATAAAAAAATTCAGTGCATCTATGATTGTTTGTCTTTTCAATAATGGATTAGTGCTATGCGTTTGTATGTATAAGTCAGCATCATAACTTTTAATATCGTATGATATTATATCGTTCATAGGGACAAAATCTCCTTGAAGTTCTTTGGGCCTTTCATTAATAAGTATTTTTGAAGAAAAATTTTGGGAAAGTTCAGCAATAACATCACTATCAGTATTTATAATAATTTTACTAATTGAATTAATACTATTTAATTTTTGTAAAATTATACCTAATAAAGGAATATCATTAAATAATTTAATATTTTTATTTTTTACTCTTTCAGAATTTCCTTTCATTGGTAACAAAGCAATTATTTCCATAAAAATTTCCCAATAGTGTTATTATTTTATTTTTTCACATTACATTCATATAATATATTATTATTTTTATAAATAACTTATTAATCTCTCAAAGTCTCTAATATTTGATTTCTTATTAAGTATGTAGAGTTTCGCCACATAAGTTACATTTTAACCATTTAAATTTTAAAATTAGTTATTAATAATTTAAATTAAAACAATTTTTGCTTCATAATGAGATGTCAAATACCGTACCATGTGATTTAGGACAATAATTATAACTTCCTAAAAAATAATTGGCTAATATTGAGCAAGTTTATAAATTAGTACACACATCTAATTTGATTTGTTAAACTATCAAATTCTTTTTTACAAACCTACAAATCTTTATGAGTATTCACATACTGTTAATTGATAACTGATTAGCCATCTCTGATTACTAATAACTCTGTACAAAAAAACTTTAATTAAGACTTAAAACCCTCTTACCAAAACTTTTTTATAATCTTCTCTCGTGCATTAGTCTAACAAGTTTATCAAACTTAGTCTTTGCTTCCCAACCAAATTTTCTCTAGCCTTAGCAGTATCGCCTATAAGTAAATCTACTTCACTTCCGTAGGATAGTAATAATTTTTGCTGTGGTGTTAAATTTATTATCTATTCAATTATACATTTAAAGAATTATCTACACATTCAACCTATCTGCTCGTTTTTATATGTTAGGAAACCAAAAGTTTCATACAAATATGAGAATTCGAAATAAGTTTTAGTATTACTAAATTATATTTTGTTGTTAGATCTTAGTTAAGTAGTTTTCAATAAATAAGAATTAATATGAGCTTTAAATTCTAATAAATCATCCAAATTATTGTTGATTAGATTAAATACAAATTTATCATCAATTTGCCAATATAAATGAACTATTCTATTTCTAAATCTGGTCATTAAAACTAATTTATCTAAAAGCTCTGAAGATAAAATTTTATTTTTATTAAGTAACCTGAATGCGTCGGCATATTCTTTCGGCATACCGAATTTCATTCTTGAAACTATATGATTAGATATATTGATACAAGTTTCAATTGATATTTGAAGTAAATATCTTCCACTAAAATATTTCTTTTGTCAACCAGATATTCTTCGATTGTCAGATTTTGCAAATCGTTTAATGAGTTTAAATATTCATCCAGTTCGGTTAATAATCCAATTATTTTTTCTTTATCTATCATTTAATAATTCTTTATAATGATAATTAATAAGTGGTTTATAAATAATCTGGTAATCTAAATATTTCAACAAAGAAAGTTCATAGTAATCATCATAGAACTTTTGATCTCTAACAAAAATTAATTTCCCTTCCGTTAGTATTTTACCTACATTTATTATTGGAGCATCATTCAGTATTCTAACATCAATTTTTATGTCCCTTAAAATCTGGGAAAGTTCAGCTTCTATTCTAAATTCTAAATCTCTGTATTCGAATTTATTTTTTAATTCATTAACGTAAACGGCAATATCAATATCACTAAACTTATTTTGATATTCAGT
>PDWI01005969.1_pt1 | contig 15493 bp, 21 predicted proteins | sample 1430891 | NCBI WGS metagenome assembly PDWI01 (sample SAMN01162508, study PRJNA174530) | Oral metagenome, whole genome shotgun sequencing project. | biome: Marine environment; feature: Marine mammal; material: Swab sample of the gingival sulcus; isolation source: swab sample of gingival sulcus... | reverse complement strand
CAAATGTGTGAGCTCCGAAGAAGTCTCTCTGAGCTTGAAGCATATTGGCTGGGAGATTTTCACTTCTAAGAGAGTAGAAGTAGTTTAGTGATGATGAGAATGTAGGGCAAGGTAATTCCTCAAGGCTAGCTGTTGCCACAACTTTCTTCCAGCTAGATAAAGCATTCTCTATTTCTTTTGAGAAGAATGTATCAAATAAAAGATGTTCTAGTTCGGTATTCTCAAAAGCTTTGGCAATATCATTTAGGAACTGAGAGCGGACGATACATCCCTCACGCCAAATTTTAGCAATAGAAGTAAGGTCTAAACCCCAGTTATGTTCTTTCGACGCTGTTGCCATAAGTAGGAAGCCTTGAGCATAAGATACTAATTTAGAAGCATACAAAGCATTCATCAAGTCCTCTTTACTTAGTTCAATCTGGATGCTATTGTTTTGTTTCTTAGGAAGTGTCTGGCTTGCTGTAGTGCGAAGTTCTTTCTGAGAAGATAAGCTACGTTCATAAACAGCTGAAGCAATTAAGTTCAGAGGTACACCAAACTCAAGGGAGTTAATTACTGACCACTTACCAGTACCTTTCTGTCCTGCTGTATCTAGGACTTGATCAATTAAGTAGTCTCCGTTTTGGTCCTTATGAGCAAGAATCTTAGAACTAATCTCAATAAGATAGCTACCTAGTTTGTCTTCATTCCAAGAAGCGAAGATATTGGCTAGCTCGTCATTGCTTAAAGCAAAATGATTCTTCATCATCCAGTAGGCTTCGCTGATGAGTTGCATATCTCCATACTCAATACCATTATGGACCATCTTGACAAAATGACCTGAGCCACCACGTCCTACCCACGAACAACAAGGAGTACCATCTTCAGTCTTAGCTGCAATCTTTTGGAAGATTGGTGCGATATGCTCCCAAGCTTCCTCGGCTCCTCCTGGCATAATAGCAGGACCATTCAAAGCCCCTTCTTCGCCACCAGAGATACCACTACCTACGAAGAAAATACCCTTATCTCTTAGATAAGCTTCACGACGTTCGCTATCTTCCCAGTTTGAGTTACCTCCGTCAATGACAATGTCACCTTCCTCAAGGTTGGGTAGAAGAGCCTCTATGACAAAGTCCACGGGTTTGCCTGCACGGATCATCATCATTATCTTACGAGGTCTTTCAATCGAATTAACAAAGTCCTTTAGATCTGTAAAGCCTAAGAAGTTCTTATCTTTAGCTCGTCCTTCAATAAAGTTTTTGACAACATCTTTTTCTGCTCCTTCGCTTCTGTTATATACAGAGACTTGAAAGCCTTTGCTTTCCATATTTAGAGCAAGGTTTTCCCCCATTACAGCTAAACCAATTAGTCCTATATTTGATTTTGTATTCATATATTCTTTTTTTAGTTGTTTACTTAATAGTATTAACCATTAAATCCTTATGATAGTTTATATTTACCTTAATCTTTTCAACAAACACTATAAATCCATACTTAGAATTTCTTTAAGTATGGATTTATAATATAGATGATTAAAAGATCAGCTTAGAGCTTTGTTCCGTATGCTAAGTCGCCAGCATCTCCCAGACCAGGAATTATATAAGCTAATTCGTTAAGTTCCTCGTCAATGGCAGCAACCCATAAGTGGATGTTTGACTCTGGATAGCATCTTTCTAGATATTCAACGGACTCTCTACTAGCAATGATTGACACTAGGTGCACTTCCTTAGGACTACCTTTTGTCAATAGAGCTTTGTATGCTAATTCCATAGACCCTCCTGTCGCAAGCATAGGATCAACTAAGATTAATGTCTTGTCATCAAGAGATGGCGAAGCGATATATTCAATAAAAATGTCAAAATTAAGACGATCTTTATGCTTGCGATATGCCGATACGAAAGCATTTTCAGCACTGTCAAAGTAACTTAAAAAACCTTGGTGAAAAGATAGTCCAGCTCTAAGTATTGTACCTAATACTATCTTATTTGTTATTTGAGCACAACTAGCCACACCTAGGGGCGTTTGTACATCAACCATTTTATAATCAAGTTTCTTACTTATTTCATAAGCCATAATTTCGCCTACACGTTGGATATTTTGTCTAAAACGCATAGAGTCTTTTTGGATTTTAATATCTCGCATCTCTGCGACAAAACGGCTTAATAGAGAATTTTCCTCAACAAGGTGAATTGTATTCATATATAATTATATTTAGATTAATGGTAACTAATATGATTACCTAAACAAAGATACACTTATTTTTTGATATATTCTAGAGAATTGTAGAAATGAGTTAAACTTTGTGTAAATACAGCTTATTGTTATCTTTTATTCTTTGTTACGTTCTCCTAATTCATTATAGACTTTATCTGTTTTAGTCCCTACTTTTCAAAATATGGGACTAAATCATATTTTGTCAAATAAAGCCATTGATTGCTCTTTCGCCTTGTCCGTAATGTCAATGTAAGGCTTCATCGCTTGATAGTCCGAATGTCCTGTCCACTTCATCACAATCTGAGGTGTGATACCTAACATTAATGCGTTACAGATGAAAGTTCGCCTAGCACAATGGCTTGAGACGAGTTCGTGCTTAGGCTTTGTGAACTCTATACGTTGGTTGTTTCGTATCTCTGTAATGGTGATAGGGCTGTCAATCTTTGCAAGCTTGGCAATCTCTTTAAGTGTGAGGTTGTAAGTCATTACTGTATTAATAGTTCTGAAGACACGCTCATCAGCGTTATCACCTTGAGGGTAACGCTCCAAGATAGCACGTGAGTATCTATTTAGCTCAATCTTCAGAGCGTCGGTGGTCTTAATGGTTGTTATCTCAATGTACTTGTCGAAGACGTTAAAGTATCTCAAGTTATACATATCAGAAAAGCGAAGACCAGTAAAACAGCAAAAGCAAAAAGCGTCTCGGACGACTTGATGGAGCTTAGTGTCAAGCTTGAGGTTGTAGATAGTCATCAGCTCTTCCCAGTCAAGGAAAATAATCTTTCTCGGAGCTTGCTTGAGCGTTGGTTTGAAACGCTTGTAGTCCGTAGGAACTTTGTATTCTTCCAGCTCTGCCCACCTCAGAAAGGCTTTGAGCCTAATGATATATAATTTTATGGTTGAGGGCTTGAACTTGAATTCTGTATTGAGACACTCCACGAACTTGCACAGCCATTTGTTGGTAATGTCGCTAAGTCTTAGCTTGGGGCTGTATTTGTTAAGTTTATTTGTGAGGTCTCTATTGCTCTTATAGGTGCTTCTTGCCCACCCTTTGACGACACTTTGCCTCTCTATGAAGACTTTATGCAGGTCAATAACTAAGGGGTTGGTTGTTACCTCTTCTCTATTGAGCCTCTGTATCATCATTCTTTTAAGTTCCTTGAGGCTAGGGGTCTCTTCTTTATTCTCAAAGTGAGCAATGGAGCTAAGTAGAGCGTTCTCATACTGCTCTATCTCTTTGTTGATTATTCTAGCGTGTATCTTCTTTTTGCCGTGGCTGGTGTTACTCTTACAGCGTTGTGTCTCTAAGCTCCATTTGTCAATATCCACACGCATACCAAGCGAAAAAGACAAGATGTTGCCATTCCACTTGATACGATAACGCAGACGAGCGTCAGGCTTGTCTTTCTCCTTATCTAATAAGAATTGTGCGTGATACTTGATTGGCATAGCTTATTCCTTTAGCTCGTCCTGTATCTTTGATAGTTTTGTTATTGTATTAAGGAGCTGAGCTATCTGCTCGTCTTTGCGTTGGATAATCTCCACCAAAGTTTCAGCACTTTTGGCTTTCATCTCATTCTTCATAATGTCCCCTTCGCCAGTGAGTAGCCAAATAGCAGAGACGCCATAGTCTTTCACGATGTTAGAGAGCCAAACGGGTTGGAAGATGTTGCGGTGTTTCTCTTTTTCCAAGGTGTTAAAGTTCCAAGGGTTGATACCATAACGCTCCACTATTTCAACTTTACCTCTAATGATTTTCTCTTTTTTGAGGTGGTAGATAGCTTCAAAGAAACGTGCTACAATCTCAGAATGGTCTTTTGTATTCATATTGTTATTTGCTTAGAATTTCAGTTATTAGTGTTAGTCCACCTTTTGAGAATAGAATGCCAATGAAGATTAAGCCACCCAATAAGCCGACTGTTGAGACGATTGTTGCTATCGTTGAAAATACTATTGCTTCCATACTACTTATTCTCTAAATGCTTTTCTAATAAAGTGAGTAGGCGGTCTATTTGTTCATCTTTCTTCTTATTCGCTTCTAATAGCTCTTTTATTCTGTCGTCTGCATTATAAGAAATGTTATTACCAACTTGCAAATTATTTTTATGTCCCTCTTGCTTGACCCCACTTTTGAGCATTTCTCCCTCGCCTGTGAGCAACCAGTCGCTGTTGATTTGGGGGAAGTTTTTCACAAGTCGGGAAATTATACTTTCACTAACTGCTCTATCTCCGCTTTTAAGTCTTGCAACATAACTACTAGTCAGACCCATAATTTCGCAAAAGTCTTGCTGATTTCTAATTACTCTCTCAGATATTAAAATTTTTACTAACTCTTTAAATCTCTCATTCATAATAAATAGGCTTTATTTTAGTCAATTTGTGTTAAATTTTCATTTGCCAAATCTTTGGATTTTGGGAAACTTTACTTTACCTTTGCAAGTGAATAGGCGAATGAATACTCAAACGCATTATCATTTGCTAGCAAATATAGTAATAATAATTATAAAAGAATAATATTAAACGATGAAAGTATTAAGGACAAATTATCAAGAACGTATAGCGAGACGTAACGAGAAGATACTTACGGAGTATCGTAAGTTGATAGAAGTGCCAGAGAATACACAGACGGCGGTTGTGGGTCATTTATCCACGAAGTATGATATTTCGCCGTCCACTATCCACCGCATAGTCAAGGCTGGAGGCTCGGTTGCTGGTGTTGGGGGCGTGGTACAAGAGGCGAGGAGCGTAGGTATATAGTTGATTTTCAGTAGGTATATAGGTGGCAATCCGTAGGCACGTGCTTAGCATTTACGGAACACGTGCCTAAGAAATACGGAACACGTGCTTAGCAGTGGTGAGCCACGACGGGCAGAATAGCCCAAGCCGAGCAAATAAAAGTCAAGGAAAAATAAAAAAAGTATTCGCAAAAAGTCAAAAGAGTTTATGTGAAAAGTAAAATAAGTTTTTGGGAACAAATAAATAAGAGCAAATGAAACGAATAATAAGAGTATACTACTGGGTACGACATAGGATAGAGTATCGGCGATTTTACCGCTTTGCAAAAGAAGATATTCGTTTGGTCAAGGCACAAAAACACCCATTCTACCGCTTGCAAGGAGAAACGGCAGAAGACGTAGAGCGAAAGAGAAAGGTCTTACTTAGTACCTGCCTATCAATCGCCCATAGAAGCAGGTATTACCGCTATCTATCTAATAACTATGGCAGAGACTAAGGGAAGATATCTACAACTTCTTTGATAGGTTGTATTACCTCGGGTTTGCTAAGGTGGATAGGCACAAAGGCTTTGCTACCATCACTGAGGACTAGCTCTATATAGATAGGACTTTTTTCGTCTAGCCTATAGTTCAGCTTATTTAGTTCTGTCAGCTTAGCTAGTTCAGACTTTAGCTCAAGGGCGTTCTTTTCGATACGTTCTTTCAATTCCATAATTGATGAATATTAAATGATTAATAAAATTTGGCACTTCAAATATAATAATAATTAGTCAGCTGAGCTGAGCAATTCCATAGTTAGTATAAAATTTGGCGATTTCTTACTCAGCAACTCAGCTCAGCTGACTTACTAAATAACAAAAGATATGAATACAGAAAACACAATGTTAGTGCAGATGACACAGCACGACCTCAAGGCTTTAGTTAGCCTTGCCGTAGAAGAGGCTTTGAATAAGCTAGAGCAGTCTTTAGCTGAGCGAGACGAATACTTCGCCAAGCTAAGGAATGGCGAGGGGTCAGAGAGTAAGTATTGCAAGAACCTTAACGAGCTGAGCGAGTTCTTAGGCGTTTCAGTCTCTTTGGCTATTCAGCTCAAGAACGAGGAGTGGTTCGCCCCTGCAGTCTATAGGCTTACCAAACGCAACAATCTTTATGATAAAGAGCTTGCACTCAAGTTGATTAAAGAGCGAGAAAAGGCAAACAATGGCGAAGCCTTGAACTATTCAAGCAAATTATTCAAACGCAAAAAAAGAGGATAGAATATGAATATCTACAGATTAAATGGCGTGAAATTCAAGGAGTTAGGGGTCTATGTCAAGAAGAGCGACAACTTAGAGAGCTTACCTACCTTCAAAGAGCCGAGGCGAGCAGAGTGGGGCGATATGCACGGAGCTATGTACGACCTAGGGAAGCGTTATGCAGAGCCTAAAAGTATCAGCTTAGAGTGTTTTGCTTACGCTAAGACAGAAGCAGAGTTTTATGATAATATGGGTCGTTTGCTTAATAATGTACTGAGCCACGGCTGGCATAGGTTAGAGGTTACGACGCCAAGCCTCAGAGTATTAGCCTTTGACTTATTCCTCCAAGGGATAGACCACGGCAAGACGACAGAGCAAGCTGACGGACAGAGGGTCAAGGAGTTTAAGCTTGACTTTGTGGAAGCAGAACCGATAAAGACGACGCTCAAGGTAGAAGTAGAGCAAGGGACGAGGGTTGAGCTGAGCATAGAGCAGGACGAACTAGTACAAGTAACGTGGGGTGACGGCTTAATCTATCAGAACCCTACAGACGTAAGAGCCTTTGAGCATAGCTATGACAAGGAAGGGACTTACTATATCAATATTACGACAGAACAAGAAGTAACAATCAAATACATATAAGATTATGAGAAAATATTACATACTCTATCCGCTATTCTTTGCGGTGCTTGTAATGAGTGGCTTAGTGCTTATTGGCGAGTTTGAGAGCGGTAGCATTATAGCGTTTCTATTTTTCAAGGGCTTAGCATTAGCATTTGGCTATGGGTCGGTGAGGAGCTTGCTATTCCTAAACAAGTATCAGCTCATAGATAAGGACTTGACAGCAGAGGAAAGAGAAGAGCTAAGGAGGAACAGAGTGAAAGAGCAGAAGCAAGCCAAAGAGCTATTGGGGGCAGTACATAAATTATAACATTAAAACTATGCGAGTAATACGATTAAAGGAGCTAAACATTAATCAGTTTAGAGGATTGAGAGACTTGTCGGTGAAGTTCAGCCAGGGCAAGACACTCATACACGGAGCTAACGCCACAGGCAAAAGCACAATATTTGAAGCGTTCTGCTGGGTACTATTCGGTAAGGATAGTCAAGAACGCAAAGATTTCAACCTAAAACCGTTCAATGCAGGAAGCACCGATGACAAGACAATAGGCGTGGAAGTCGTCTTTGAGCTAGAGGACGACAAGGGCAAGGAGACAACGAAGCTATCAAGGGTCTATTCAGAGCAGTGGGTCAAGCCTAGGGGCGTGGAGGAGCTAGTCTTCAAAGGACACAAGACAGACTACTATTATAATGATGTGCCTTTGAATATGAAGGACTATAATAAGAAGGTTGCAGACTTACTCAGCGAAGAGGCGTTTAAGCTCTGCTCTCAGCCTATGAGCTTTATCAGTATGGACTGGAAGAAACAGAGAGAGTACCTTTTCTCATTCGTGGACGAGGTAACAGATGATGAAGTCTATGCACGAGATAGCAAGCTTGAAGCACTGAGGACGATAGGCGAACGCAAAGACTTTGACCAGTATAGGAAGGAGCTAAGGGCGACGATACGCAAGACTAAGGACGAGCTGAAAGCTATTGACCCTAAGATAGAGCAAGTGCAAGCTATGAAGCCTCAGCCTTTGGATATTAAGAGCCTCAAGGCTGAGCTGAATGATATTGACAAGGCACTAGCAAGCTTTAAGGTAGCACGCAGTATCCAACAGCAGAGCCAAGCCAAGGAGCGAAGAGAGGAGCGTGAGCGTTACGAGAGGGTTAAGAGGCTGGAGCATTTGCTTATCAAGTTAGAGACAGATATCAAGATAGCTAAGGACGAAGCTCAAGGCAAGCTCAAGGCTGAGCTTATTAGGATAGAACAGCACATTAAGACTTTGGAAGGCACACTCAACTTTCAGAGGGAACGCAGTAAGGATATAGACAATAAATTAGCAAAGCTAAGGAACGACTGGAAAGAATTCAACGCCCTACAGTCTAAGCTTATTGTAGAGCGTAGTGTTTGTCCTAGTTGTAAGCGACCATTAGAGGGTAAACAGCTCAAGGCTTGCCAAGAAGAAGTCAAGAAGCACCGAGAGGAAGAACTAGCACGTGTCAATAGAGAGGGTAAGAACTTCAAGGCACTGCAAGAGAGCAATCAAAACGTTATTCATAAGACAGAGGAGGAGCTGAAGACACGTATTGAAGAGCTAGAAGTCCTCAAGAGTAAGAAGATAGAGACTTCAAGCACGAAGATTAAGGAGCTAAAAGCAGAGAAGGAGCAAGCTAAAAAGGAATTGGAACAAGCTCAGCAAGTGCTAGCAGAGTATCAATCTAAGAGCGAGAGCAAAGCCGAACCGCTAGAGGCAAGCAGAGAGGCGGAGCTAGTAGCACAGAGGGACGAGCTACTCAAGAAGCTTAACGAACAAGAGAGTATTAAGAAGTTCGACGACGAAGTCAAGCGATTGCAGACTGAGGGGCGTAGATTGGTAGAGGGGCTGACAAAGGCAGAGCAACAAGAACATTTACTTACTTGCTTCATACGTAGCAAGATAGAGCTATGCACCGAGAGGATTAACGGCTTATTCAAGGACGTAACGTTTAACTTCTTCAACTACACTAACGACGGCAACGAGGTAGAAGTTTGCGAAGTCTTAGTAAACAACGTACCTATTTCAGTAGTCAATACCGCCGACCGCATTAATGCTGGGTTGAGGATAATAGAGTACTTGCAACAGCATTATCAGACTAAAGTGCCTGTATTCATTGACAACGCCGAGAGCGTGAACGACGTCTATCCAATAAGCACGCAGACAATAGAGCTAATAGTAACACACGACAAGGAACTAAAGATTATCACACAATAAAAAGTTTAACACATAAAAAGTAAAAGAAATGAGCAACTTAAAATTATTTAATCAAGCAATCACTAACCCAAAGACACAGGACTACCTAGCTAACGTACTCAGCGAGAAGAAAGCTAGCTTTGTCAATAACCTTACGGCACTGGTCAGCAACAACAAGGCACTGCAGTCTTGCGAGCCGATGAGTATAATGTATGCAGGGATTAAGGCGACAGCACTCAACCTACCGCTAGACCCTAACCTAGGCTTTGCTTACGTCATACCTTACAACAACCGCCGTGAGGGGACTAGTCAGGCACAATTCCAAATAGGATATAAGGGCTTTATTCAGCTAGCTATCCGTAGCGGACAATTCAAGACAATTAATGTAACGGAAGTGCGAGAGGGCGAACTTAAAGAGTTCAACCTACTTACTGGAGAGATAGAGTTCCAAGCCGTGCCAAATAGAGAGGAGAAGCCAGTAATTGGCTATGTCTCTTACTTCAAGCTAACGAACGGCTTCGAGAAGACCCTTTACAGCACCACTGCAGAGGTAGAACAGCACGCTCTCAAGTATTCGCAGACTTACGGCAGTCGCAACGAAAAGGTCAAGGCGAGCAGTAAGTGGGCTACTGACTTTGACGCTATGGCGAAGAAGACCGTCCTGAAGCTTATCCTTTCCAAGTACGCACCTTTGTCCGTGGAGATGATTAACGCTGTGCAGAGCGACCAAGGGGTGATACGAGCAGACGGCTCAGCCGAATACGTAGACAACGACAGCAACATAGAGGAAGCCGTAGCGGAAGAAATAAGCGAAAACGCTAACGCTCAAGAGTTAGACTTCGCTACAGAGGGTGAAGACTTGCAAGGTCGTGAGCCACGACAGACAGAAGGAGACGGTAGTGAAAATAGTGATGACGAACTAGAATTTTAAGATATGAAGACACTAAGCCTAACAATAGCACTGAGCTGTCTGCTCATAGCTGGGGCGGTAGCATTGATATACCTTATCCGTCAGCACAGAGAGAAATTACGTAAGTCGCAAGAGTGGGGACGTTATTGTCGTGAGGACGAGAAACGCAGACGAGCTGACCAACGAGGTCGTGAGCCACGACGGGCTGAGGGGGGCAAGCCAAAGAACCACAGAACGAGGGATTGGGACACAATGGTCAATACCTACAACAATCCACCCAATAGAAGACTGAGACGTAAGTACAAGAAATAAAGATTATAAGAGGGACGATGATGAGGGGCAGCCCTATATATATGAGTGTTGTTATAGTTAATCGTCGGACAGATTATAGCAATTTGGCATAATACTGAGAACGTCATCGTCCCTTTTTTACACAAACTTGAATATGGCAGAGAAAATAATGACAGAGAAAGAGTTCTTTAAGTTCATCAATAGCAAAGAGAACATAGAGGAGCGTGAGCGAGGAGCAAGACAGCCGTGGGGCTGGCTAACCAAAGCACCGACCAAGACAGACACCGCCAAAAGCAGAGAGAAGGTCGTCAATATTAAGGAGCAAGCGTCCGAACTCAGAAAGATAAAACAAGAGAATGTTTATCTGCAGAATGGCGGACTGAAAAAAGAAATGATGAAAAAAAATAAGCTAGTCAATGAAAGGAGGACTAAACGAAAAATAATGAGAAGGAGCAAGCAAATAAATAATATATAATAATGGAAATACAAGGCACAATAATTCAAGTCAAGGAACTTGAAAAAGGAATAGGCAAAACATCAAACAAAGAATGGCAGAAGCGTATTATTGTCATAGAGACTGAAGACCGATACCCAACGAATATATGTATGACTTTGTGGGGCAAGGTAGCAGAACTGGATATCCTCAAAGCTGGCAATAGAGTAACCTGTGGTATAGACTTAGAAAGTCGAGAATACAATGGCAACTGGTACACAGACGTCAAAGCTTACAAAGTGAACCTTATATCAAGTGACAGCTTAGAGACGGCAGGCGACAACGAGCCTAACACTTTAGCAAGTAACGACGAATTGCCATTTTAACCCTTTACATTTAATGCGTCTATTTATGAATTTAATAGTATTAGGTAGCAGTAGCCAAGGCAACGGCTACATCTTAGACAACGGAACGGAAGCTATAGTGCTGGAGTGTGGTATCAGACTGCACAGCCTCAAAGAAGCATTAGGCTTTGATTTGGCAAGGGTCAAGGGCGTATTCATTACGCACGAACATCAAGACCACGCCAAATACCACAAGCAATATACCAAGGCTTATTTGCCAGTATATGCTAGCCAAGGCACAAAGGAAGCTCTGAAGAATGACAAAGTTATACCGCTTGCAGAAGGAGAAGCCGTCAAGCTAGGAGGCTTTACCGTCAAGCCTTTTGGCGTTAAGCACGACGCACGAGAGCCATTCGGCTTTATGCTCAAGCACCGAGAGACTGGAGCCGTACTATTTGCTACTGACACCTATTACTTACCTTATAAGTTCAAAGGCTTGAATAACATCTTACTAGAAGCAAACTATGAAACGAATACATTAAAGTACAACCTAGAGCAAGGCATTATCACCGAGCAGATGAAAAACCGCACTCTGCAGTCGCATATGTCTTTGGAGCAATGCAAAGACACTTTGCTAGCTAACGACCTCAGCGGAGTAAATAACATTGTGCTTATCCACCTGAGCGACCGCAACGCCAAGGCAACGCATTTCAAGGATTATATCCACGAGGCGACGGACAAGAGCGTAACGATAGCGACAAGAGGCTTAGTCATTCCATTTGACAAAACACCATTCTAACCCAGTCGGTGCGACCGACAGCGGAATTTACCCTATATGAGAATACACGTGAAAATACCTATAAAGAGAATTTTTGCTAGCTAGATACTTAAAGAGAAAAAACCTACACCTTTTTGATGAAAAACCTATAGGTATTTTAGGAAAAACCTATACCTTTTTTGGAAAAAACCTATACCTTTTTTATAAGGCAGTATATACATATATTATATGAAATATAAATTAAAAAAATACAAAGCAGGCAGTGGAGCTTATAAAGGGCAGATGATTAAAACTGCAGTCCCTGCTTATAATGGTATTATAGACTTTGATAAGTTCTGTGAATTAGTATCAGATAATACCACACTCAACAAGGGCGAAGTGCAAGCCTCTATTTATTGTATTGCTCAACAGTTAAATCATTTACTTAATCACGGCTACTCAGTCAATACTGGAGACTTAGGGATATGGGGCGTTACACTGAGCAGTCCGCAAGTTTTAGAAGATGAAGAACTGCACCACTCAAAGATAAAAGCCAATTTGCGTTACAAACCTAGCAAGAGCTTAAAGCAAACATTAGAACACATCACACACGAAAGAACAGAATGAACAGTTTTATCAGAATTATATTAGTCATCATTTTAATCATAGCTCTAATTGTCGGAGCATACACAAGAATATTAATCAAACGCATTAAATAACATAAAACACAATAGCATTATGAATAAATTAGCAAACGTACCATTCAAAGTAGATTTAGATTTCCTAAACGAAACAAAGACAAGACAAGTCATCAGATACAAAGGCACGGACTTCCTCGCCGTCTATATCTATTTGCTGACTTTGATTTTTAATGAGAGCTATTACATTGAAGTAACGAAAAGCCTAATTTTTGAGATTTCGGACAAGCTGGACAAATCAGAAGAAGAAATTGAAAGCTTTATCAACTTCTGTGTGGAGCTGGATATTTTTGACCAATCAATCTATACACATTATAATATTATTACTTCTGAAGATTTGCAAGAGCGTTTCAAGAAAGCGACACGCAAAATAGATATAGCTGAATTTTCTTTGATTGGAAAAGCAAAATTTGAAGCAAAGCAAAAAGCAGAAGAGTTTGAAAGATTGCGTAACATTGAGATAAGTTTTGAGAAAAATTTGCAAAACACCGACAAGAATTCAATTTCTACAACGACTTTGACACAAAAAGAGGAGCAAAACGAAAAATCTAACCAAATTGACACTACTACTACATACTATAATAATATATATAAATATAATATTAATAATAGTAGTAGTATAAGTAGTAGTATAAGTAGTAGTAGTGAAAATTTGAAAAGTGATTTGTTAGAAAATCAGAAAAACGAAAAAACAAACAACGAAAATCAAGAAAAAGCGAAAAACGAACAAAGAAACGTTTTTCAAGAAATTATTGACCACTGGAACGAAAGAGTAAGAGATGACCTAAAGATTAAATATCTAACAAAAGAGAAAAGAGTAAATATTCAAAATAGGTTAAGAGAATTCAAAGGCAATACGCAAGAAGAAAAAATTGAATTCGCTAAGAAACTTATTGAGCGTGTAACCTCAAATGATTTCATTATGGGGACAAGCGATAAAAGTATAGGCTGGGTGGGCAACTTCAACTGGCTATTCAAAAGTGAGAACCATTGGAAAGAAGTAGAGAACGGCAAGTATGACCCTTATGTCCTAGATACCGAGCTGGAAGACGATACGCAAGAAGAAATAATAGACAGCGAACAAGAACTAAGACTTAGGGAAGAGAACCGCCGTAGATTTGAAAGTTATGGATTTTCATTTGATGAGCAAGGCAATATGATATTCCCAGAAGATACAGAAAGGGGGTAAATCAGAACTTTGTCCTAAAAGTTGAATATTCTTACATCAGTCAAAAGAAAAGCAGATTTTGACAGCTTAAAACACGCCGTAAATTTATGGATATAGATAAAGTTTACTCAAGAATAGAAACAAGCATAGATATGCACCTCGGCTCTCTCGCTTGCGAAAAACCAGTACTAATTAGATTTTGCCCTATAAACAAGCTCAGTGAAATAGAATGTATGAAACTAGCTAAAAGGGTAGGGGATTACCTTATGAAGTGGGAGTATAGCCTTAATGATGAATTTGAGATAACACAAAAGAACAATAACGTTATACTGAATGCTATTAAGTGGGCAATTGCAGATAATACTATGCTCAAGTACTCAGAAGATAACAAAGCTCTTTACGGAGACCCTACTAAGAACCTAATCATAAAAGGAGATATAGGAACGGGCAAGAGAACTATCCTAAAGATTATGTTTGAGATTGCTAGAGCTCTAGAGATAACAATACAAGTGTCAAACAAAGAACGTTCTATTATATACTGGAAAACTCACGAAGCGACTGCTCTAGTCAAAGCTTATCAACTCGGAGGATTTGCAGAAGTCGATAAGCTCCTTAGCTCTAACATTATTGCTATCCTCAACGTCGGTGACGAACCTAAAGAGGCTAACTATATGGGGACAAAGGCGAACGTTATGCGTTACGTACTGGAGAGCTTCGCTTCAAGAGAAGACAAGCTCCTTATCTTGACTACTTGCTACTCTGCTAAAGAACTAAGCAAACTATACAAGAAACGTGCCGAATATACACTCACGAAACGCTCTAACTGGCTTATTATCCGTTAAACAGATAGAAAAGAAACTAGCAAAGGAGCATTTTGCTAACCTCAGCAAAATGCTAAGGCTATAAGACAAAACGCAACAAATAAAGCATAATGTCCGATAGCTTGTCCGATAGAGACAGTTGCCAAGGAGCGAATTCTTTTATAAAAGCAATGTTTTCATTGATAATATCTTGCAGATAGAAAGATTATTGTTACCTTTGTGGTGTGAAAATGACAAAGGAAATAGATTAGTTTATGTATCAAGTAGATTTCTCAAAACAAGCTGTTAAGAACCTCAAAGGTATAGCCTCTGTTTATCAAAAGAAGATTTTGGAGCAAATTAAGGTCTTAGCAGTCAGTCCTTTTGAGATGAACAACGTTAAGAAACTCAAAGGTGAGGAAGATACTTACAGATTACGTGTTGCGGACTATCGTATAGTCTATAAGATTAAGGATAACGAACTAATCATTTTGATTATTGATATAAACCACAGAAAAGATATTTATAAAAGATAGAGTTATGGATACTACAAAGGTTAAAGCAAGTATATTAGAAGCCTTGTACAGCATTGTTGGAGATTTAAGCCTTGAAGAGGTGGAGGATTTGCGTGATGCCCTAAGCGTGCAAGAGTTCAACCTAACAGACAATGGGGAGCATATAAGCCTTAGTGAGGTTGAAGAAATGCTAAATTGCCCAGCATAAAACCAAGAATATGGCAAAAAGAATAGTAAAAGTATTTATTGAGCGTGGCAAGGACGGAACTTATGGAGTTTATTTTGAAGAAGAATTAAGCTGTACTTTCTTTGGAGACGGAGCTACGAAACAAGACGCTATTAAAGATTTTGAAGATGAGTTTGAAGACTTAAAAGCGAATTGTCCTTATGAGAATGTTAGAGAAGAGTTTGCTACAATTGTCTTTGACTACTGCATAGATATTAAGAGCTATCTAGAATATTACTCTCAGTTTTTGAAACTAGAAGGAATAGCCAAACTTACAGGCATAAACGCTAATCAGCTAAGTCATTACCTTAATGGCTACAAGAAACCTCGACCTAGTACTGCTCAGAAGAT
>PDWI01005968.1_pt1 | contig 15494 bp, 12 predicted proteins | sample 1430891 | NCBI WGS metagenome assembly PDWI01 (sample SAMN01162508, study PRJNA174530) | Oral metagenome, whole genome shotgun sequencing project. | biome: Marine environment; feature: Marine mammal; material: Swab sample of the gingival sulcus; isolation source: swab sample of gingival sulcus... | reverse complement strand
AAACAGACTTTGTGTTTGCTCTTTAACTCTCTGAATAGCAGGCAAATTATTTTTTTTAGAAAGCATAAAACGTTCAAAATATGCACTATCAATTTGCCTAATTAGCTCTCTATGACTCAATCGTTCTTTTATACACAAATGAATATAAAAATGACGCTCTTCCTTAGCTTTACAAGCCGACATAATTTTTAAATGATTCGACCAACTCAATTGTGTCAACAGTGTTGACACTTTTTCATCGTCCTTGTATAATTCATAAAATTGCTTCATTCTATAAAGACCTCTGCGATTGAAACCTTTTAAGTCGGGGTAATTATCCTGAAAAAATAACGCTAATTCATCAACTACCGAATCGCCATAATTAGCCGACTGAATAAGTTCACTAACAAACTTACCAACCTCTTGATACATCAAAATAAGCTCCTCATTTACCTTTCGAAAAACTCTACTACGAGTATTCTCAACAATTTGAGCCACTTTTTTAAACTGCTGTACTTTTGTAATATGTTTCATCTGTTTATTTTTTTAGTTAGAAGTTTAACTTCCGGCTTCCAGCTATTCTTCTTCCCCCACAAATTATAAAAATAGAAACAGTCCTCTATTCTATAATCAACGAGTTATCAACCACTTACATATATACCAATTCCCTATTTTCCCCTAATAATTAAAGTTTGAAAGTGTGATTTTACAAAAAAACTTAACTCTAAAATTTAATTTCTCCAAGCTGAAGCCAAAGCCCAAGTATATAGCATTAATAGTGTAACCAAAATAAAGTATATTAACGAAATAGCAAAAATTAATTTTGAGTTTAATTTTTTAGTTTTTTTCAAAGAAATAAAGGAAAGCACGATAGATACCAAAGGCAAAAACGGTATCACCAATAATATATAATTACCCATTAAGCGTTCTAATTTCCAACTTAAAGGGCTATCTAAAAACACTAATACAACCCATTGTATTGAGATTAAAAGTGTTGATATTGCTACAATATTTAAAATTTTATAATTTTTCAACAGCTCGTATTTTTTCACATAAACAACTGATAATCAAACAATTACACTACAAGCAACATATATTTAGTAACTATCTTAATATCAGTATGTTAAATTTGTAAATTATAATTACTTACATGAGAACTTCATCTCTTTAATTTAAACGAAAATATGTTTATTAATATAATTCTTTTCAAAGCCACAGGAGTTCCACACTCGGCACAATAATTATGTACAACTTCCGAACTACACTTTTTACATATTTTAGTCATATCGCTTTATTTTTTTTAAGGTCGCTAAACGAAGCCAAAGCACATATCATCTTACCGCCAAGCATTACCGGCGCTAAAAAACAGAAAAAGCCATCCGTTACAGATAGCTTTTTCTAAAATGAGTATACTTTTTTGGTAATTTCTAAAAATTCATAAATCCAAACATTTTAAAATGCAGAGTTAAGAATTTCAGGAATTACTTTCTATCAAAGTTCTATTTTACTGCTTTCACTACGGCAGCAAATGCCTCAGGGTGGTTCATGGCAAGATCTGCCAAAACCTTACGGTTCAATTCAATATTTTTGTCGTGCAAAGCTCCCATAAATTGAGAATAAGACATTCCATTTTGGCGAGTAGCAGCATTTATACGCTGAATCCATAATTTACGGAAATTACGTTTTTTGTTTCGTCTGTCACGATAGGCATATTGTAAGCCTTTTTCATAAGTATTTTTGGCTACGGTCCAAACATTTTTCCTTTCACCAAAATAGCCTCTGGTTTCTTTTAAAACCTTCTTTTTTCTGGCTCTTGAAGCCACTGAATTTTTTGATCTTGGCATTTTTTTAATGTTTTAGAATATTGGCGGTTTAAATAAACTCTTTTAAAGCACAATATTCGGTTAATAACTTAATTTTTTAGAGGATGCGGTACTTTACATGTACACTTTAAAGCATTCCTACCTGGATTTGAAACCTGCGAATTTTATTTTCCCAGTAATGCTTTCACATTAGCCTCATCTACTTTGGCTATAAGTCCTGTGTAACGCAAATTACGTTTACGTTTTTTAGACTTTTTAGTCAAAATGTGACTTTTGTAAGCATGTTTTCGTTTCACTTTACCCGTTCCGGTGAGCTTAAATCGTTTTTTAGCTCCACATTTGGTTTTCATTTTGGGCATAACTTTAATTTAAAGGGTTAAAAAATATGAGATAGTCCGCAAAGGTAATAAAATTTGAACCACAAAAAAATTAAATTCTCAAACTTACATAGTTCAAGACTTAAATATTCGCTGTAAAACAAAAACTTTACACTCACGGAGCTATCATAATACAAGGTAATCTATGGAAATTCATAACCCGAAATATTCCTTTATTTTAAAACCATAAAAAGATTTTAAAACTCAAAAGTCGTAGTTAAGAATTTTTATAGATTACTTGGAAACTACTTTTTAGTTTTCAAAGGTGCTATGAATAAGCTCATACGATTACCCTCAAGTTTTGGCATGGATTCCACTCTTCCGTTTTCTTCCAGTGCTTTAGCAAACCTAAGTAGCAATATTTCACCTTGTTCTTTGAATACGATAGAACGCCCCCTGAAAAACACGTATGCCTTAACTTTATTGCCTTCTTCCAAAAATTTCTTTGCATGGTTCAGTTTAAAGTTAAAATCATGTTCTTCAGTATTGGGTGTAAAACGTATCTCTTTCAGCTCAATTTGACTCTGTTTGCTTTTCATTTCTTTCTCTTTCTTTTTGCGCTGATACAAAAATTTATTGAAATCAACGATTTTGCAAACCGGCGGGTTAGCGTTTGGTGATATTTCAACCAAGTCAAGTTCAAGCTTCTCCGCCAATTCAAGAGCTTCGTAAATTGATACTATACCCTGCTCCACATTATCGCCTACAAGTCGTATCGTTTTCGACCGTATCTGATTGTTTATGCGATATTGGTATTTAGGGTTATTGCGCCGTTTATTAAACTTTTTTCTGCCTATGGCTCTATCCTCCGTAATTTAGTTAAACAATAATTTTCTAATTATTCCGAAATTTCCTCGGATATTTTATTTTTTATAAAATCTGCAAATTCTTCTATTTTCATAACGCCTTGGTCGCCTTTCCCTTGCTGACGTACCGAAACAGTACCGTTATTCATCTCTTTCTCTCCAACTACCAGCATGTAAGGAATACGTTTCAATTCTGCTTCACGAATTTTTTTCCCAACTTTCTCGTTCCTACTATCAACAAAGCTGCGAATATCATATTTTTTCAGGACTTTAAAAACTTTTTTTGCAAAATTAGTAAATTTTTCACCAACAGGCAAAATTGCAACTTGTTCAGGAGTGAGCCAAAGGGGAAATTTTCCACCTGTATGTTCTATCAAAACGGCTACAAATCGTTCCATTGAGCCAAATGGTGCTCTGTGTATCATAACCGGACGATGTTTCTCATTGTCGCTTCCAATATACTCTAAATCAAACCTTTCCGGCAGGTTGTAATCTACTTGAATTGTACCCAATTGCCAACTTCTTCCCAAAGCATCTTTTACCATAAAGTCTAATTTGGGTCCGTAAAATGCTGCTTCTCCTTCTACGGTTATGGTGTTAAGATTTTTTTCTTGAGTCGCTTCAATTATTGCCCGTTCGGCTTTTTCCCAGTTTTCATCACTTCCTATATATTTTTCTTTATTCGCAGGGTCGCGCAAAGATATTTGTGTTGTAAAATCTTTAAAATCAAGCGTTTTAAATATATATAAAATAATATCGATGACCTTTAAAAACTCTTCTTTCAATTGGTCGGGGGTGCAAAATATGTGTGCATCGTCTTGTGTAAATCCTCTTACACGTGTAAGTCCGTGAAGCTCACCGCTTTGCTCGTAGCGATATACTGTTCCGAACTCGGCATATCGTATCGGCAGGTCTTTGTACGAACGAGGACTTAATTTATATATCTCGCAATGATGCGGACAATTCATAGGTTTCAACAAAAATTCTTCTTTGTCGTCGGGAGTTTGTATCGGTTGGAAAGAGTCTTTACCGTACTTGGCATAGTGTCCTGAGGTTACCCATAGTTCTTTTTGTCCTATGTGAGGGGTCAAAACGGGTAAGTAACCGTAATCTATTTGTACTTTTTTCAAAAATTGCTCCAAACGCTCTCGCAATGCAGTGCCTGCGGGCAACCATAATGGTAGCCCCGCTCCTACTCTATTAGAGAAAGCAAAAAGTTCTAATTCTTTTCCTATTTTTCTGTGGTCTCGTTTTTTGGCTTCTTCCAAAAGGACTAAATATTCGTCCAACATTTTTTGTTTTGGAAAAGTAATGCCGTAAATACGAGTTAATTGTTTACGTGTTTCGTCGCCGCGCCAATATGCTCCGGCTACTTTCATCAATTTCACGGCTTTTATCATACCAGTTTGGGGTAAGTGCGGCCCACGACACAAATCGGTAAAGTTACCTTGTTCGTAGAATGTTATTGTGCCGTCTTCCAATTCGTTGATAAGTTCTATTTTATACTCATCGCCTTTTTCTTTAAAGTATTCTAATGCCTGAACTTTTGACACACTTTTTCTACAATATTCATTTTTCTGCGAAGCCAATTCTTTCATTTTCTTTTCCACTTTGGGAATATCATTTTCTGAAAAAATAGTGTCGCCGGGCATATCTACATCATAATAAAAACCGTTGTCTATTGCAGGTCCTATGCCCAATTTTATTCCCGGATATATTGCTTCTAAGGCTTCTGCCATAAGGTGAGCCGACGAATGCCAAAAAGCATGCTTGCCTTCGGCATCTTCCCATTTGTAAAATAATACTTCTGCATCTGTATCGATGGGTCTTTGCAAATCGCGTACTTCGCCATTAACGCCTATCGACAGTACGCTGCGTGCCAAACCTGAACTAATATCTTTAGCTATTTCCATACCGGTAATTCCGGCATTATATTGTTTTTTATTCCCATCAGGGAAAGTAATAGTAATCATATTGTGTGTAAATTTAATAATTTAAGGCGAGCAAAACTCGGCACAAATTTAATTTATTTTTAAAGAATATCAAAAACTATATTCATTCACTTTAGCTAACATCTAAAAATTCTGAACTATATGTTGCTTTAGAATAAAAAACTTGATTTATGAATTTATAGAGGTAAACTATTAAAAGGTAATATAAATTGTTTATGATATGCAATTTAAGTTAAATTTTGGGTTTTGTAAAAAAAGTTTCAAAAATTGGGTTAAAATTCACTGAAATTATTAATTTCTACAAAAAAATATTAACTTTACCTCGCGGTATTTTATACAGCCACACCTTTTATATTGTATTCTATTTTTAAACTATATAAATTATGGACTTAACAATTTGGTGGGAAGCTTTATCTTTAACGCAAAAAGTTTATTGGATTATAGCTGTTCCTTCAACCTTAATATTTCTAATTCAATTAGTTATGCTTCTAATCGGCGGTGGAGCTGATACGCCTGATTTTGATGCAGATGGCGATTTCCCGGGCGATCATGGAGCAGGTATTGATATTTTTTCGGTAAAAAGCATAATCACCTTTTTAATGTTTTTCGGGTGGACAGGTTTGGCAGCCATAAGCAAAGGGTTTGACGCTTGGTGGTCTATAGGACTTTTATCGTTTGTAGTAGGACTGGTAATGATGGTACTCTCGGCATGGCTGTTTTGGATGTTATTCAAACTACAAGGAAGTGGAAACGTTGAACTTGTAGATTCAATAGGCAAAGTGGCAGAGGTATACATAACCATTCCGGCGAAGAAAAAATCAAGCGGAAAAATTCAAATTGCTCTATCGGGCAGTATTCGCACATTAGATGCCGTTACCGAAGATTTAGACGACATAAAACCAGGCTCTTTTGTAGAAGTACTAAATGTAGTTAATGACATTTTGGTTGTAACCAGAAAACGTTAATTTACCTACAAAGGTAAGCCTCTAAAATATAAATTCTTATTTTATTAACTTTTAAAATCAAATTTTATGGATTACATAATTGTTATTGTCGTGATAAGTGTATTGCTACTCATATCACTTTTTGCTTTTCTTGTAAAACGATATAAAAGATGTCCTTCCGACCGAATATTGGTAGTTTTCGGAAAAATAGGCGGTAAGAAAGCTACAGCCAAATGTGTACACGGAGGCGCTGCTTTCGTAATACCCGTGATACAAGATTATCAATATTTGGATTTAACCCCTATTCCAATTGAAGTAGGCTTAGAAAATGCTTTGAGCCGCCAAAACATTCGTGTAAACGTTCCTTCTCGTTTCATGGTAGGTATATCAACCGAAGAAGCAGTAATGGGTAATGCTGCCGAAAGACTTTTGGGACTTACTCAATCCGAAATCAGACATTTAGCTGCCGATATTATTTTCGGACAACTACGTGTAGTTATTGCTACTATGGACATTGAAGAAATTAATGCCGACCGCGAAAAATTCTTGACAAATGTTTCGGCAAGTGTAGAACACGAACTACGAAAAATAGGACTTAAACTGATAAACGTAAACGTTACCGACATTACCGATAACGACGGATACATAGAAGCACTCGGTAAAGAAGCCACAGCACACGCAGTAAACGATGCCAAAAGATCTGTTGCCGAAAAAAATAGAGACGGTGAAATTGGTAAAGCCCAAGCAGAACGCGAACAACGAATTCAAGTTGCAGCAGCAAACGCAAAAGCAGAAATAGGAGAAGCAGAAGCAACTCAACAACAAAGAATTGCCATAGCTGCCGCAAATGCAAAAGCTGTTAGTGGTGAAAACCAAGCGCAAATTGATATAGCCAACTCAAATGCCAAACGTAGAGAACAAGAAGCTTTGGCTACAAAAATTGCTGTTACCGCAGAAAAAATAAACGAAGCTAAAGCACTGGAAGATGCTTATGAAGCAGAAAGACTTGCCGAAATTAAACGTGCCGAAAGAGAAGAAGCTACTCAAAATGCCAACATAATTGTTCCGGCAGAAATACAAAAAAGGAAAATGCAAATTGATGCCGAAGCCGAAGCCGAAAAAGTAAGAATAGAAGCCAAAGGTGATGCTGACGCTCTATTAATGGAACTGAAAGCCGAAGCCGAAGGTAACTTTGAAATTTTAGCCAAACAAGGTGCAGGTTTCCAAAAATTAGTTGATGCCGCATCGGGTAATGCTCGCGAAGCCGTACTTATGATGATTGCTGATAAATTGCCGCAACTTGTTGAAACACAAGTAGAAGCGATTAAAAATATTTCTATCGACAAAGTTACGGTTTGGGAAAATGGCAGCGGAAAAGACGGCAGCTCTACTGCTAACTTTATGAAAGGAATGATGGGCGCTGTGCCTCCATTGGAAGACTTATTCAAATTAGCCGGCATGGAACTCCCCTCATACTTAAAAGGAAATAGCCAAGAAGTTGAAACTTTGTCCGAAGAAGAAACCAAAGGATAGAATTTTAATATTTTAAAACTACATTTTTATGGCACAACCCCACAAAAAGTTGTGCCATTTTTTATGATTTTTAAAAGCCCTTTTATTAGCTTTAAAAGATTACTTCGTTAGCATTTAGTTTAAAAAAAATATCATAATTTATGTTAAAATGAAAAAAAAAACTTAATATTATTTTATTAAAATGAAATTTGTATATTTTTGAAGCATAGGAACACAGATATGGAAAAAAATAAACGAATACTTATACTAATCACCCTGTTAACTAATTTTTTAACAATACCTACCTTAGCCCAAAACAAGGTAGTAGAAATAACGGGGAAAATTGTTTCTGAAACTACCAAAGCTCCTATCCCTTTTGCTACAATAATAAATACAGGAAAAAATACAGTAACCCTAAGCGATACCGCAGGATTGTTTCATTTAACAATGCTTGAAAAAGAAAATATACGCATTTCGGCAATAGGCTACAAAACTGCAACTGTTAATTTTCAAGACATAACTCCCAATGAAATAAATATTTACATAATACACATGATTCCTAAAGTTTACGAAATGGCAAACATAGATATTTATAAAGCCAGATGGAACGATTTTGAATATGAGTTTAAGCAAATAAAACCAAAGAAAAATACCACTCAAAATAATATCCAAGAATGGTTCTACACCTTAGTATCGCCGGAAGAGCTAGCGCTTATAACCTCAGCTACCGCAATAGGAATACCCATACATTTTAAAACAAATAGAGAAAAACAAAAAATAAAATTGGAAATACAAAAGCAAAAAGCACACAAAAGCGAAGTGATATACAAAAAATATAATCTTAATATAGTAAGTAAGATAACAGGTCTCAAAAACAAAGAACTTGAAAACTTTATGAAATGGTGTAATTTCAACACCGAATTTCTATACTATGCAAACGACTATGATATAATAAATGCTGTACAAAAACGATTTAAAAAATACCAAAATATTCAAAAAAAAGCCAATTAAAAAACAATGCTTTAGAATAATAAATACTTTATTATCAACAATATAAATTCCATATTTAGTTATCTTAAAATTTATTTGCTCAATGATGTAAAACTATATGATTTTGTATTATTAGAAGCAAAAATATCAACCCCAAATTAGGCATACTTTTTGATGTTAAAAACAAGAATCCATAAAAGCATTCTAATTTAATAAATCGATAAGTTCAAAATAGAACACAAAATGACAAATAGCAATTACAAATTACAATATTTTTATATAATATTTTTCAGCATTGCTTTTTTATTTTCCGGTTATAAAAGGTCATTGGCACAATGCAAAGACAGTAACGGAATATTCAAGTGTGCGAAAGTTTTCAACGACGATAAAGTAGCCTATCTTAACGACTTTAAATTAAGTCAAAAAGGTTCAACCCTGAAACGCGAAAATGGACAAGAATGGGAAGTATATCTGCTAAAAGGCGTAAAATACAGATTTGCACTGTGTTGTTACGATGGCATAGAGAAAATTGTATTAAAATTATATGACAAAGTCAATACAACAGAAGACAACCCCTTAAACTCAACATTTAAAAACGGCGAAGATCAAGCATACTTCGATTTTTCGCCAAACGAATCTCAAGTTTTCTACGTTTCACTCAGAGCTAAAAACGGACCCGAAACAATAGACAAAATATGTGCAATAGGGCTATTAGGATATATTGACAAAAACCATGATTAAAGCTCCCCCTACCCCATTAAAGCTTTCCTTTGCAAATAAATATACGAATCAATCTGAGCTCTATATTTCATTTCTCCATCCTGTAACGGAATATCTATATTATTTATATCCTCGTCTAAATGTTTAGCTTTTGTATTGTCTTTCAATTGAATATGTAATAAATCAACTATCTCGGAAGCTAAATCTTTATCAAAAATAGGAACTGCAATTTCTACTCGGCGTTTTAAATTCCTGTTCATCAAATCGGCTGTACTGAGGTATACTTTCCAATCGCCGCCATTGTAAAAAGCAAATATTCGCGAATGCTCCAAAAAACGGTCTACAATACGAGTAACTTTTATGTTTTTACTAAATTCTTTGCCTGAACGCAACCTGCATATCCCCCGCACTATAAGGTCGGTTTCTACACCTGCCTGACCTGCTTCATAAAATTTTTCTATCACTTCTTCTTCTTGTAAACCATTTACTTTCACTATAATACGTCCCTTTCTTCCTGCTTTCACAGTTTCTATTTCTTTGTCTATCATATTGAAAAACACAGTATTAAAATTAAAGCGAGGGATTAAAACATTGTTAAAAGAAAACTCTTCGAGGGGTGCTTCAAGATAATAAAACATTTTCTCTAAATCGGAAGTTATCCTTCTATCGGAAGTAAAAAATCCTTCGTCGCTATATTGCTTTGCTGTTTTTTCATTAAAATTGCCCGTACTTATAAATGCAAGTGCTTTACGTTCTTTCTTTTTCTTGGCTTTTCTTATTACTAGGGCTGCTTTACTATGCACTTTCAACCCGGGAATACTTGCTATGACATTTATACCGGCTTCTTTCATCATTTTTGCAAATCGCATGTTGGCTTTTTCATCAAAACGTGCTTTCAGTTCAACAAATACAGTTACTTTTTTATTGTTGCGCGCCGCCGTTATCAAAGCATTAACTATGGCTGAATTGGTAGCTACTCGATATTGTGTGGTTTTTATCTGCTCTACTAAAGGGTCTACGGCAGCTTGATTGAAAAAGCGCAAAACATAATCGTACCCGTGATAGGGAAAATGTAATAATATATCTTGTTTTTTTACGGCATCAAATATACTTTCATATTTCTCAAAAACGGGATGTTTCAAAGCGGTAAGAGGTGTCAGTTGTAAGCGTTCACCAACAGGATTTGGAAAACTAAAAAAATCATAAAAGTTTCTAATTGGTCCGGCTTCCATCAAATCGCTGTCGTTTATATTAAATGCCAATTGTAGCACTTTTAATAAATCATCGGGCATGTCTCGATGGTATGCAAATCGCGAAGGAAATCCGGTTTTTCGTTTTCGTATATTGTCTCTGATTTTTTCAAATAAATTGCCGTTGAATTCGTCGTCAATCATATAGTCGGCATTTCTCGATACCTTTATGCTGTGAACACTGTCAATATTGTATCCGGGAAACAGCGCGCTCATATTCAATTTTACAATGTCTTCCAGAAAATAAATTAGCTCTTTTCCCTTGTATTTTATTTCAGACTTTATAAATCGGGGTAAATAATGTGTAGGATTTTTAACTACGGCATAGTAAGGTCGTTTTTCTGATTTATTGCTTTTTTTAAACATTTTCAAAGCTAAATAAATAACATTGTCTTGCAAAAAAGACAAGACCTCGCCCGAACGCGACAATAATACCGGTTGCACATAGGGTAAAACCTCATCTTGAAAATAGGTATTTATAAACTCCTTTTGAGCATCATCTAATTCATGATTTTGATACAATAAAATTCCTTCTCTTTCCAGTTCGGGTAATAATTCGTTGAAAAACGTGGCTTCGTATTCCACTTGTTGCCTTTTAACCTCTTTATTTATTTTTTCCAACAATATTTCCGGCGAAAAATCAAGTTCTTTTTTTTGGGTATTGTAAAGATTTAGCAGGGTTCTGTTTGAGGCAACTCTTACTTTATAAAATTCATCTAAATTGGATGAATATATAGCCAAAAATTTTATACGCTCATATAAGGGCAATGATTTATCTTGTATCTGTTTTAAAACCAGATAGTTAAACGACAACCAACTTAAATCTCTGTTTATATAACGTTCGGTAGAAGCATCCATAATTTTTATATTTTTATATTATTATCTTAAAACTTTTCGTACAAAAGCAACTGTAAAATAAGACATCATAAATAAACCTACGAAGCCCTCAATACCCGACAGCCAACGTGCAATTCCTTCGGGGTAATAATCGCCATAACCAATTGTAAGAAAGGTAATTGCACTGTGATAAAATGCTTTCTGTACAGTTCCCAATACTCTGGTATCACTATCCTCGTACAATGCTGAGACTATTTGTGCATCGCCAAATTCTGAAATAAATAAAAATACGAGACTAAAAATAATGTAAGTTACAATCATTGTTATCAGTACTCTAAGCGGGTCGGTAGCATAAGCTCCCATACGGTCAAATATAAGTCGTTCGAAACCGTACTTTATCCATGCTTTTGTCTTTGCAAACCAGTTTCCTTGCAAGTCGTCTTCGAGAAATGCTTTAGCTTCGGCTCGTTTAAATTCAACGTAGGCTTCATCTTCATAGTTATATTGTCCGGTAGCGTTGTAGTTTTCTTTTAAAATACGAAATTGTTCGGCTTTTATGGCATTGCCTGTATTTTGTTCGTATATCAGTTTGCTTACTTGTGTTCTTTTCCAATCCAAATAAATTCTGCCCAGTAGGCGCATTCCTGCAAGGTTCAATCCTTTCAGGTTTGAAGAAAAGCCCTCTGAATCGATATTCAATATGTCTTTAACCACGGTATTTGAAAGGTCTAACATGTTACAGGACTTTAATCTTAAATCAAAAAAATTGTCAAGTTGCGAATTTCTTAAAGATAATTCATCAAATTTTGCTTTATTAAAAGAGACTTTCCCTGTGCCAAAATCTACATTTTCAATAAAGAGTTTTGCTTTTTCAAAAGAAGCCTCGTCAAAAGTTACTACGCCTTTTCCCAGCACAGTGTCTAAGATGTAGAAATTACCTTCGAGTTTAGCATTTTCAAATATAATGTCTCCGTCTTCTACACTCAAGTTTTTAAATCTGACCATACCTGTTCCGAAATCTACAGCTCTAAAATCGATACTTCCGGTCATTGTGTGTACTCTATCAAACAGGAAATCGCCTTTTCCAAATTCCGAAAAATGAAAATCTATTCGTCCTATTCCAAAATTTGCCATTCGGAAACGCACTTTTCCGTCTGAAAACTTTGAATTTTTAAATATAACATTTCCATTTCCGAATTTTGTTCCTACAAAAGATTTGTCGCCAACTCCAAAAACTGAACTTATAAAATTTACTCTTCCGTCTTTAAAAACGGCGTTTCTAAAACTTACATCTCCTTCGCCGAAATTTACTTTTTCAAAAGATATTTCTTCGCCTCCAAATGAAGTTTGCGAAAAATCTACTTTTCCGCTACCGAAATCGGATATTTTAAATGATACTATTCCGTTGCCAAAGTCGGAGCCGGTAAATATTGCGTCGCCATCATTAAAATTTATGTTTTTAAATTCTACGTTTTCAGAAATTAATTTTATTTCGCGAAAATTTTTTTCACTTTCAGCAAAGTAGCTATTACTAAACTTTATATGTTTGGCTGTAAGTTGTGTTTTATAAAAGTTTACTTCTTTTGCAATAAATTTGCAATCGGAAAAATCTATGTCAGAAGCATTTAGACTTGCGTTATTAAACTGTATTACAGGAGCATAGAAAACATTTTCTTTAAAGTCAATTTCTCTAACTTTTAAATAAATTTCTGAGAAATCTATTATTTTTTTTGCAGTTATAAAGGAGTGTTTTATTGAAAAATTATCATTATCTGACAGTTTTTCTATATTCTCTTTTATTGCGGCAAAACATTCTTCGGGCAAAAAACATTGGTCAAACGCCAAGCATTTATTTTTCCTAATATCGTTGGGAGATATAAATGCAAATTCTTTTTCAAAAATTAGTTTATTTTTTTCGTCAAAAAAGGAAAGTAGCGCCGTATTTTGGGCGGCTATACAACTATTTTTTTGCAAAAATGGTTTCGACAGCAATTTAATCTTATATTCACTGAAACGAAAGTCCATCTTATAAATTTAGTCGATATCTTCTACAATATCAATATCTATATCTGTAAGTTCTTGATATCTAATTCCGTCGGTTTGCATATCGGTATCATTTTTTTTGTAAAACCATTTTACTTTCACTTTGTTTGTTTTACTCATTTTCTCAAGCACTAACATAATTTTAGCTATTTGTTTTGCAGAAGCAGTATTGAAATAATCAAAACTAAATTTGAATTCAATATCGCCTTTTGTTGTTTTAGCATATTCTTCAAGCCATTCGAGAACGGGTTTGTAAAAGCTCACTGCATTTTCAGGAATTGAACGTCCTACGATTGAAAATTGTTTTTTCTCGCTATCTAAAACTATTTCAGGAGTATCTGTCTCCATTTTTAGTATGTAAGGTTCCATAGGTTTATATTTTTTTTACTTTAATTTTTAATGAAAAGAAATAAAAATTTTCATCTGCTTGGGTAATATAATATTCAAATTTTTCACCAGACTTCCTACGAATTTCAACAAGCCCTAATCCTGTGTGTTCGTCTGTATTGTTGTCAAAATTAAATAAAATTCTATTATAAAGCTCATCTAATTCTTGTGCTGTCAAATTATTTATGGTGTTCAGATAGTCTTTAAAACTATTGACCTTATTTTTATGCAAAAAGTTGCCGCTGTTAAAAACAATATATTCTTCATTTTCACTCACAAAAAATATTGCATGCTTACCGTTTTCATAATTTAAAGTATAGTTATCTGCGTGTTTAGCAACATTTTGCAACATTTCTACTATCAATTTCAAAATTCGTTTAAATACGACAAGATTAGATTGCATTTGTATACGAATTATTGCCAATAGATTTATGAGTGTATCCTGATTAAATACACCTATGAAGTTCAAAATTATTTTCCTGCCTGATATACTCTGATGGAGCTTCACAATATTATCAAGGGATTGTTCATTTTCTTTATCGTCAAAGGTATCGTTACCGGAATTAACTTTTGCGTGCAAATAAAAGAAAGAAAATTTATCATCTAAATATTTAAATCTATAAAAAAGCCTGTTTCCTGCTTTGCGTGCAATTTGTATTAATCCGAGACCGGCACCGCCTTTAGGAGAAATTTTACCGTTTTTTAATATATCTAAAGAATATTTTTTCAGTTCATCGGCTTCCAAGTCATTTATTGTATCAATATGCTCTGTAAGCATTTTTATATCCTTATCGGCAACTACATTTCCGGTAGTTATATAGTACCCTTGGGGCTTGTGCTGCACCATAAAAAAAGCAGGACACTCCCACTGATTTTCAATAGATTGCGATATGGGTTGATGCCGTGTAATGTTTTGCAATCCTTCAACCATTATAAAATATACTCTTTTCCTTAGTTTATGAGCTATTGATGCTTCATCAAGATTACGTTCTGCGAGCGATAAGATTGTATCGGAAATAGCAGATGTAAAAACTCCCCTATAAGTGTACTCAACATTATATTCGAGCATTTGAGAAAACATATTATAAACCGGATCTTCCATATCAATATATTTAACTTATAAAAAGTACTTTTTGGTATATTTTGGGGTAAATTTAATTATTATTTTTTTTTAGAAAAATATTTAGCTGAATTATGTATCAGTTGAATACAGTTATGGAAATTCAAAAATAAAAAATTTAAGTATAAATATAAAAATATTTCAGCAAAACTTTATAAAAAATAAACTGTTTTTGTCTGAATAAAAAGTCAATTTTTGTTACAAGTGTTTAAAGTTTGCTGTGTGGTTAATTAATGGAATAAATTAAATTGTACTTAATCATCAAGCAAATAAAATTACTTACTATTAACTTTGCGAGAATCTCATATAACTTTATAAATTATTTTTGTAGCCCGATATAAAGAATTTAATTGAGATAAGTTAAAATGCGAATTTATTTATAAACTTCTCATTATCAGAGTATTAGCTTCTTAAATTTTCAATAAATAAAAAAGCAATACCTCAAGCACTTTTCTTAAATGCTTGATAACCAGATAAATACAATAACTAAGTATCAATCATAAAATAACGGGAGCGTATTTTTAAAGAGTTTTACTTTGTTTACTCTTGTAAACAAAGGTAGCAAAGTCCTGTTATTTCTGTTTACAAAAGTAGCAATTTCATCTATGGTTTATTTATTTATATGATAATCAATGAATTATATTCTATTAGTTTATATCATTAAAAAGCTATGAAAATTTATTTTCCAACCCAAAAAATAAGTATAGGCTAATTAAAAAAATAAGATATAAATAAAAGTCATTATAAAATCTTA
>PDWI01005967.1_pt1 | contig 15495 bp, 14 predicted proteins | sample 1430891 | NCBI WGS metagenome assembly PDWI01 (sample SAMN01162508, study PRJNA174530) | Oral metagenome, whole genome shotgun sequencing project. | biome: Marine environment; feature: Marine mammal; material: Swab sample of the gingival sulcus; isolation source: swab sample of gingival sulcus... | reverse complement strand
CCAAAAAAGATTGCTCATGATACCCCCTGAAAGCTTGGGGACTTGAATCATGCGACCAATGCAGCCTCAAGCCAATTAATGGGTCCTGAGCCTAGGAAACTGAACGACGATCTCGGCTCGAATGACATGGCGGCACCAATCGACGATCTTCACAACAGTCGGGACGGCCGCTGCCCGTCCACCTTGCCAGTGCGTATGCCCCTATCTTTGCGACTAGCCTATCACCAGGCCTTCAACATCGACGAGAACCTTTGCCGTGGTTTAATGCTGCCGCAATCGTTTGGCGGACGGGCTGTAGCGCACAGCGCGACCGTCGAATACGCGTGTTCGGTCCCAAGCAGAAGCTGCCTTCGTCATGCCCGCGCACCTCGTTCTACTGGTGTCCGACGCTTGGTTGCTTCACGATCCGCATCTAGGACAATTGAATTGATGTCCTGGAGGCTTGGCAGTATACAAAGGGCTATGGTGGATTTTGACACGCAACCCCGATTAGGTCATCTGAGTTTTGAGCGTTTCATGAGCACGCACTGGCGGCAGGCTCCGCTGTATCTGCGCGGAGGGGCAAGCTCTCTTGTGCCGCAGACCTTCGACGCAGCCAGGTTCGAGCGCCTGCGAGCGACGCTCTCAGCAGAGGGCGAGACGGGGGAGCGATCAAGAAACGAGAGCGTGGTGTTCATCGAGGCGATAGACCGCGCCGAGCCAGCATTGCGCGATTCTGCGCGAAACCTCGCCATACTATTCGGGCTACCGGCTGCGTGGTTTGATGCCGTGCGGACGCACACAGTCTCCGGGATCGGATCGCATTTCGACCACAGCGACAATTTTGTCCTGCAACAGGAAGGACGAAAGACTTGGCGCTTATCGCCTCCCGACAGCCTGCCCGAGGGTGCCCGCGCTAGGCGAATGCTGGGTGACAAATCTGTGGGGGCCGCGCCGATTGATCCAGATTCGGCTATCGAATTTGTCTTGGAGCCGGGCGATTTGCTCTATCTGCCATTGTTCTGGATCCACGAAGGCGTCTCGGATGGGCCGTCCCTGAGCCTCTCGCTGGTGTGCCCCGCTGTTTCGCTGCGGACAGTATTCCTGCGAAGCTTGGCGGCGGAGATGGCGCGGCGTGGGCTCGGCTGGAACCCAGTCCCAGCTTGTCCTGTCCATGCAGGAGAGACGCAGGCGCGTCGTCAAGCCGAAACGCTGGCGCGCGCCAGCGCGCATCTGCTGAACCGCTTGAGCGACGATGAGGCGTGTCGAAACATGGCCAACGACCAGGCGCGCTATCTGCGGCCACCTGGAACACCAACGGACGGTGACTTGTGAGCACGGTGCCGCCGCATCCGACTGCGACCCTCAATCTGGGCATTCTGGCCCACGTGGACGCCGGCAAGACCAGCCTCACCGAACGCCTGCTCTTCCATTACGGCGCAATTCGCAAGTTGGGGAGCGTGGACACCGGGGACACCACCACCGACTCCGGCGATCTGGAGCGCGAGCGTGGTATAACCATCCGGTCTGCAGTTGCTGGCTTCCACGTGGGCGACTTGCGCGTCAATCTAGTCGACACGCCCGGCCACCCCGACTTCATCGCAGAAGTTGAGCGCGCCTTGGGAGTACTGGACGGGGTAGTCTTGGTTCTTTCCGCTGTGGAAGGGGTTCAAGCGCAGACCAAAGTCATCATGCGGACACTGCAAAAACTTGCGATGCCCACCCTGTTCTTCGTCAACAAGGTTGACCGGATGGGTGCGCGTGGGCCGGAACTTGTGGCCGACATGCGCCTACGGCTTGCTGAGAACATCGTGGTTATGAACCAGATTGACGAGATCGGCTCGACCAGGGCTGGAGTTGTAGCCGATGCCCTTTCCGAGCGCGCCTTCAGCACTGAGATGGCCGACCAGATCATCACAGATGACGATAGGTTGATGGAGCGACTCGCCGAAGACCGTGAGATTACATTTGACCATCTCACCAAATCTCTTTTCGACCAGACCCGCGCCGCACGCGCCCATCCTCTGTTTTTCGGGTCAGCGTTAGAAGGGCTGGGGGTCGATTCGCTTGTCGCCGGGATCCGAATGTTCCTACCGGCGACCCCTGCCGCGCAACCGGACGACGTTCCCGCCGAAGGCAGTGTATTCGCGGTGGAACGCTCGCCGATCGGCGACAAGGTCGCTCTACTGCGTGTAATCCGCGGCACACTCCGAGAGCGTGAGGTCTTGAAGTACGCGCAGCAGGAAGCCAACGGTCAGGTGGGTGAGCACGAGGACACGATCACATCATTGGACCGGGTCGGTGACGCGCCGGGGATGGACGGCGTGGCCCCCCGATGCGCAACTGCCGGCGACATAGTCCGCCTACGCGGGTTGGCGGATGTTCGCGTCGGCGCGCGACTGGGCGGCGCTGAAGCATATCGTCAAAACAGACTCTTCCGACCGCCGGGCCTTGAGACGATTGTGCGTCCCAAATCACCAAGAGACAAAGCCAGACTGTTTTCCGCGATACGCGAGATGTCCGACGAGGACCCGCTGATCCAAGCGCGCCTGATAGAAGACGGTGGACTGTCAATCAAGCTCTATGGCGAGGTTCAAAAGGAGGTGCTTCGCGACCGGCTGCAGCGCCAGTACCGCGTCGACCCCGAGTTCCTCGAAACGCAAGTGGTTTATTTCGAGCGCCCTGTCGGATCTGGCTCAGCGGACTGGGAGTACGACAGGATAAATGTGCGCGACAACATATTCCCGATCGACCTCGCCCTGCGCATTGAGCCGACCGAGGCAGGCGAGGGCAACGCGTATGTGCGTGAGGCGAAGTGGGGACTGATGCCGGCCGGTTTCTATCGAGTGATCGAGGAAAGTGCCCTCGCTACGCTCGCCCAAGGGCTGCACGGCTGGGAAGTAACCGATTGCGTTGTGACGCTGACAAAGGTGGGCTTTGAACGCCCCCTTACGGTGGCGGCCCATTTCCGCCATCTAACTGCAATCCTAGTCATGAGAGCGCTACGTCACGCTAATGTCCAAGTCTTTGAACCGGTTAGTGCGTTCGAACTCGAGGCCCCCAACTCGGTACAGGGCGCCTTGGTGGGCTTTCTGGGTTCCATGGGGGCAGACATCCGACACGCCGAACCGCAGGGCGAGTTGGCGTGCTTGATTTCCGGAACCCTGCCCGCGCGTTCGGTGCAGGAGGTAACGCGCGAACTGCCGGGCCTGACCAATGGCGAGGGCGTCCTCACCGTCACTCCAAGCGGTGATCAGCCGATTCGCGGCACGCCACCGTCGCGACGCCGCACTGACGGAAACCCGCTCGAGTTCGACGTCTACCTGAAGTATCTGGAAAAGCACAAGCTGCTGTAGAGCCGAATGCATAGTCCGTCCAACTTCGAAACCCAGGCAGATTTCGTGGTTGACCCCATCCGGTCAATGCGCGATTGGCGTCATCGTACGGCGACGCCGGTGGAGCCGGGGACGGACCGCACAACCATCCCTTTGCCACCCGGCACATCTGAAAGGCTGCCCGAACGCCTCAACACGCTTCTGAATCGCCTTCAACGTGTTGGCGGGGCTCGGGTTCGCCCGGTAGAGGTGATCTTTGGCGCGGGCCCGTTCGGCTCGGTCGCGGCCCGCTTGTTTGCACACTTGACAGGCGTCGTCCCACCGCGTGCTTCGCCAACCAACTCTCTAGCGGCCCGTGTTTCGCGCCGTGTGCAGTCTGGATCCAGCCTTGTGATCTGCGCCGATCACTCACTCGGCGAGGGTGGACTCAATCGGCTCGCGCTCGCGATGCGCGGCGCGCGCCGTGCCCCAGGCCTGATTTACGCCGTAGATCTTGACAGCGCGGTGATGCAGGCGGTCAAAGCGGCGTTCCCCCCGGCCATACCGCCCAAAGGCGATACTTGGCTGGTGGACTCTGTTACGCGCAGCTCGTCCGATCTTTCTGTGCCTGGCTGGCGCGCGTCGCCATCACACCTGCTCAACCCCAAAGAGATCGGCGCTGCGCTGCGCAACACGGCGCTTCCGACAAAGGCTATGTTCACCCATGGAAACGGCTTCGACTTCGATCTCGGCAAGGCAGTGTTGTGTGGGTTCGCAACAGACGTCATTCCGCGCGCAAACTCCCCAGCCATGTTTCCCTGCCTTCACACCGGAGCGTGCCTTCGCGGCGGGCAGACGAGGCTGCATCCCAGAGACCTGGAGGCCGAGGTACTGATCCTAGCCTCCTGTCTGGGGGTTCTAGACGCGCCCGCGGAGTTGGATTTGAGGATGACCGCGTTCGCCGGCCTAGCATTGAGTCCTGACATTCGGTCGATCATCACCACGGCCCATTACTGGGTGGCGGCGCCTGAGGCGGGCCTACGCTTGCTGGAGGCGGTTGCCTGCGCGCAAACGCTCGGCGAGCTTGTCACCCGGCTCAATACCGGCCTTGACCCGTTCGCCCGCAGTGCCTTCCTGCTATTTGGCAATCCGGAAGCGCCGTCTCCGAGACAGGCCGACCTGATGACTTGGCAAGTCGACTCCGAAGCGCTACAGGGCGAGTCGACCCTCGCTCCCGGCCTACACCAGATCGCCGGTCCTGCGGACGGGCCGCGACGGCGCCTTGTTGTGCTCGGCAACGAACTGACCTCGCCTCGAGTTCGTTTCGCGACTGCAGCGCAGCGGTCAGACACTATGCTGATCTTAAACGCCGAGCCCGTGTCGCTTCGTGCCGAGCACCTGGATCATGCCCCCGCATCGGCTGATCGGACCCAAGCCCGTGCACAGGCGTTTCTCAGGTTCTGTGACCAACTGCTACCGGCATCGGCCGACGCGGAAGCCATGCGCCAACTTCGGTCTGAGGCGTGGGATCTCCTGAACCGAGCACGCGCGCTGGAGCGTGCCATGGAAGAGCGCCGTTTTGGAACTCTTGAGGTCGTCACTACTCCAGAATATACCCTGCTTCACGCGCTCGATACAGACTCCGATCGGCTTTGCTACGCCTTAGTCGAGCAATACTGCGAGTGGAGCGTCGGCAGCTCGATGGCTCGCTTTCTGGTATCCGCATGGCGTTCTGGACACCGCCAAGAGCGGATCACCCTTGGAAACGTCTGCCCGGTTTGCCGCGCTCCATTGCGCGAACACGTCTATAGCGCCTTCGATAGCGAAGGCGATCGGCGTCTGGTGCTCTGCTCGAGCTGCAGCACTGTAGCGGACATGCCAGACGGTCGAGCACTCACCGTTGAGATTTGTGGCTATCAAGATCAGCATGACCGTTTCGAGCTAACCACCAGATTCACTCACGGGGAACCGTGTGACGCCCAGATCTGCGCGGCGGTTTTCTTAATGTCCAGGTACGAAGTTTGGCCGGAAAGCGCCAGCCCAGTCCAGTTGCGACGCCTCGTCCCCGGTGACACGTGGACCATGAGATCTACGCTGTCAAAGCCGAGTTCGCCGCTACTGGGGGAGCATTGGTTCGTGTTGATCGGCGTTTTCGAGGGGGTCCCGTTCACAGCGTCGCGCAAGGTGCTGATCGGTTCAACCGGTGCGCGCGACCCGGCAAGGTGAGTCCGGGGCGGTCGATCCGGCCTAGACAACTCGTCACCAGGACATGGTACTTTCTGTGGCAATCATACTGGTAAGAAGCTGATTGAGATATCGCCGATGCTCAACCGTCAACTCACCGAGTTTCAGGCTCTCACGCGCTCGATCAAACGTACCCTCGGCGAGCCGCATCTTCTCCGAAAGCGCGTCGATATCCGCACGACCTGACACTTCTACTGGAGGCTTCATGTTCATTCTGATCTCCCTCTTCTACAATTCCCTTTTGGGTGTGGGAACAATAGGCGATATTGCTGTTTCTATCAAGGCTCCCCGGGCACGCACGCCAGATAGCGGCCCTGGAGTACGTTCAAAAGCCGACGGCCCTTGTGCAAGAACCTGAATGTCGGGCGAAAGAAACCGGTGCGGGTAACGGTCGCGCGGCTGGGTTGCCGCTTCGACTTTGGCTAGCACGTCCGGAGAAACGCCTTGATCGACTGCGTCGAGCAAGGCGTCTAATTGAGCCATGGTCGACACACCGATCACTGTACTCACCGGTTGTGGGCGGGCTACGAGCCAAGCCAAGGCCAAGTGTGCCGGGCTCACGCCGGCCTCGCTGGCGATCAACTCGAGTCGCAGGAGGGTATCCGCAACTCCCGGCTCGAAGGGATCGACCGCTCCAGTAGAAAAAGCCGCCTCGGTTAGGCGCCCATCCCCCTCCAGGGCTCGGCGCGCCGTGTCGATGCGGTAACGCCCAGCCAGCAAGCCGTTTGCCAGGGGGCCCCAAGAGATGAGGTCCAGCCCCGCAAGCGCGAGAGCGTCCTCATATTCGTACTCAAGATAACGTGTGAGGAGGTTGTAGTTCAACTGCACGGCGGCAAGACCATCCTTCAATCCGGCGTCTCGGCTCAGTAGTTCAGCGCGCGCCAAGTACCACGCGGGTACGTTGCTAAGCCCGAAAGCGCGAACCTTGCCGGCCGCGACCAACTCGCCCGCAGCCGACAAGGTCTCCTCCACCGGGGTCGTCCGGTCCCACAGGTGGAGATAAAGCACGTCCACATAGTCGCGCCCAAGGCGCTTGAGGGACCGGTCAACGGCGCGGCGCATGGGCTTGCGGCCGCTACCGCCGCTGTCGGGTTCATTTGGATTGCTCAGATAGCCGTACTTGGTTGTCACCGAGACCTGGTGGGAGATCTTCAACGCGCGCAGAACGCCACCGAGCCAGAGCTCGCTCTCCCCCTTGTTGTAGACGTTCGCAGTGTCAAACGCGGTGACACCCCGCTCTACCGCTCGCGCGGCCAGACGCAACGTCTCGCGTTTTTCCAAGGTCCAGCGCGGTCCCCATTGTGACCCGAAATTCGCCGTCCCTAGGGAAACAGGAGATAGGTTCGGCACGGCACGGCGTGGCGCCGGGCTTCCGGCTGGGCTCGGCGGCGCGCTCATGTGAACGACCCACCAGCGCCGCCGTCCAAGCGGCACACCATGCCATTGGCCGCGCGTCCGAGCGCCTTGATGGCGTCGATGCACACAAGGCACTGGCCGAACTCTAGCAGATCATCAATCACGAGGTTCGGATTGGATTTGCGGAGGAATAGCCGGGTAACAGCGGCAACCTCGACACCCTTTCGTGCTGCGACACGCGCCAACTCTTCGCGCTTTGACGGGTTCGCCAACGGTCCGAGCAACAAGGTTGCTACCGCGGCGTTCGCGTCTCGCGCCTCATGGGCGAGAGCGGCGGTCATGACGCGCAGCGCGGCCTTGCTGGCCGCGTACGGTCCGCTCGCGGCGTCGGCGTTCGAGATCGCCTCTGAATTCACCGTCACTACTGAACAAACCGGTGTCTCGGCGTCATAGGGCTTCGCAAGTACGGCGCGCGTTAAACGATACGGGGCAAAGGTGTTGATCTGAAAAAGCGTTTCGAGCTCCAACTCAGCCGACGGATAGCTCACTGCGCTGTGCAGTATCAACGACGGCCGCCGCTCGAGGCGGGCGACAATGCGCCTCGGTGCGCTTGGGTCAGCGAGATCGGCCTGAATGTACTCGACGCCCGTGGGCACGGTCGGATCGTCGGGCGGTTTTCGCCCGACGGCCACGACCAACCCGCCGCGGGCAACATGCGTCGTGGCAGCGTAGGCGCCGAGCCCGCTGGTGGCGCCGGTGATCAGCCAGAGAGATTTTTCAGTCATCGACGCACGCTCACCATAAGTCCAGTCTCCGTTGGAATAAGAGCGGAAAAGAAGTGTGACGACCCGGCCACTGCGCGATTGTAGGTGTGGATGCCGGTCGCTTCACGAGCCATGCCCCCAAGTGCGGCATTGTAAGGGCCGTCGGCGAAAGCATCGTCGGCGATCAGCAAGGCGCCAGATCGAAGCTTTCGCGCCAGCGCCTTGAGGTACAACGGGTAGTCCGACTTCTCACCGTCGATGAATGCCATATCGAGTACGCCGTCAGGGAGTTCGGCGAGATGCTCGAGCGCGTCGACTTCGATGATCTCAACACGGTCGCTCAGGCCAGCGGCGTCAAGGTTTCGGCGCGCGGCGTTCGCGGCGCGCGGGTCGAACTCTAGCCCGGTCAGCCGTCCACCCTCCGGCAGGGCGCGCGCTATATGGATGGTGGAGTATCCGAACAATGTGCCAATCTCGATGACCCGCATGGGTTTGTGGATGAGCATGAGCAGTTGAAGGATCCGCCCGGCCCCGTCGTCGATCTGAATGGTCTCGAACCTCTCCTCCAATAGCGATCGCCGCAACACCGTTTCAAGCGTACTATCTCGCGCCCCGAACAATGCCCGTTCGTAGGCCGAGCGGTCCGCGGTCTTGCTCATGGTGCACCCTCCACGCCTAGTGACGGCATCTCCGCGTAGAATCGGAAAACCGCATTGGGATCAGGTGGCATCATAGGCGCACCCGCCCGCAGACACGGTTCGAACACGGCCGGCGCGGACGGAGCCGTCGCCGCTTCATCAAGGCCGACCTTAAGGAAGGGTACGAAAGCTGTACAACTCCAAGCCGCACCCCAGAGATAACTGAAATTCGCGCCGGGGTTGGCTAAAAACATCGGCCATGCGAAATAGTTGGCAAAGTCCTCGACGGCGACATGGTCCGAAATGCCGTAGCGGGCATCGAGCGCGGCGAATCCCTCGCGCAGACCGCCATCGGACCGGCGGTGGCACTCAAAATCGAGCCAAGCCGTAACCGCGCGCTCCAGATATGTGCGTCGATATTCCGCCTTTTTCGCCGCTTGGCAGAACTGAGCTAGGTGTGCGGCCTCGCCGCTTAGGCCGAGACGGCGGATGAAGTCGGGATGATAGACCCATTTTTCGAACCACATGCTGAGGCATTCGAGCCGCTCTAGCGGCATGAATTCTAGACCCGACCGGTTCGGGACCCGCCCCTCCAGAAGCAGATGGTTCACCGCGTGACCGAACTCATGAAACACGCTGTGCACGTTCTGGAACGTGATCTTCCCGGGGCGATCATGCCGCGCAGGGAAATGGCACTTCACCCAGGCTTCGGGAAGCTGAACGATCTCGCGCCATCGTGCTCGGTTGCGGATACCCAACGTATGGTTCGCCCCCCGTCGCAAAGCCGGCTCGGCCCAAATGTCTAGATTGATCCGGCCGACTGGTTCGCCATCGCGGTGCGCTACGAACACGATGACGTTGTCAGACGTCCCAGTAAGCCGTTCCAAGTCAAGAGCAAACACCGATTTTGCCGCAGTAGCGGCAAATTCCAGACAAGCGTCGAGGTCGAACAGGAGCGCGGTGTCACTGCCGTATCGAGCGCGCAACAAGTGTCCAAAATGGGCAAGTACGTCGCCCTGCGCTCCTGTAGCGTCGACGATCTCCCTCTCCAACGCGAGATGATGCTCCAGCGCGTTGCGAAGGTATGTGTCTAGAAAGCCGGCCGCTCCGTCCTCGTCCACTTGGCATCTTTTTAGGGTTTGCGCCAGTGCACACGAGGCGCCTTGAGCCTCCGCGCGTTCGCGCTGCACGGCAACCAAAGCGTCGGCAGCCTGAACCATCTGGTCGCGCACCGGCGCGCCCGCGCGCGACCAGAGCCGCGAGAGCTTTTCACGTGTCGCGGCCTGATCGGTTCTGGCCGTGAGTTGATAGAACAGCGCCGCCGGGTCACGTTCTTGGTTCCGGAGGCCAAGCCTGCCCAATACAGCGCGGCGATCCTGCGCGAGCCTGTCCTCAAGGCCCAGCATTTGCCCGCGCAGCTGCTCAATGATGCGAGAGTGTGGATCGCGGCCGTTCAATTCGCCTGCCTCAGGCCCACCATTTATCTTCTCGCGCAATTGGAGTACATACGCCTGACGAGCCATTTCTGCAGACTCATCTTGAAACCGGGCGGCGCAAAGCTTTTCAAGAATCCGGGTGTCGAGCACGGGATCCTCGTACAGACGCGCGCGTAGTGGCTTGAGCGCTCCAAGAATTTCGTGCTCGTCATTGGCGTCGAGATAAAGCAACAAGTAGCTGGCGTTGTTGTAGATCGCTGTGATCTCCACCAGCGCCTCCTCGCTCAGCACCCGCCCCTCAAGCAGCGCCTCCAGCCGCACTACCATGCGTTCAAGCGCGAGCGGCGCACCCACAGCGTCAGCGGGCGGGGTTTCAGTCAGAAGATTCATCGCCAAGTCCTCCCGTCAGGTCTGGAAAAGAAAAGCGGTAGATGGAACCGTCATATGCTGCGGCGTACATGTCGCCCCCCGGCGCAAAGACCGGTGTTACGTCCAGGCGCACGTCCTGGTCGGGCAGTCCGAGAATCTGGCTGCTGCGCCACAGGAACTCGCCGCTCCTAGCATCGCGGCAAACGATGTCGCCGCAAGCTGCTGTGGAAGCGAAATCGCCCGTGGGCGTGACAGTGAACGAGGTATGGTCGAACGGCGCGCCGAATCCGTCTTGCCAGACGACACCAAGCGTGTGTTGATCCAGCCCCCATACCGCTCCGGAGCGCACGCCAAGCGCGAACACGCCGCCGGACGCAGCGCCGCTCGCCGTCACGGCATCCCCGAGTCGGCGCTCCGCATCCACCCGGCCGTCTGCAAGATCGATCAGTGCCGCCGCGCCCGACCGGTCCGCAACAAGTAGCATGCGCCCGGTGTCGTCAATGACCGGGGAGGCGGAGATTTCGGCAGGACGGCTGTGCCGCCACAAGACCGAGCCTGCCGCGTCGACTAGCACTACTTGCTCGCCCGAACAGAACACCGACGAGCCGCCGGCCGTCATCACGGGGCTGGCGTAGGGATTGCGATCCGAAGCCAGACCGCCGATCTCGGCATGCCAGGGTTTTGGCGCGTCCACGTCGAACAGACGTGCGCCGTTGTCGAGACGCAGTCCGACAATTCGGTGACCAAACACCGCAGCAACCAACACTCCGCTCGCATGATCAAGTGCTGGAGTGGCGCGAATTGCGCCGTCGGCCTTGAAGGACCAAACTAGGCGACCACGCAGATCAAAGGCGCAGATCAGGCCGGAGGTGTCGCACGCGATCACACGGCGCGCTTCAGCATCGACCACCAGAGAAGCGTAGATCGAATTAGACAGGCGTCGTTCCCAAAACACCCGGGACAGGTCACATGCGAACATGCGCAGGTGGCCGTCGTCGGTGGCGATCACCACGCCCACACCTTCAATGACGGCGGGCGTGGCGCTGACAGGAACATCGACATCTCGTTTCAAGGCGTGGGCGAAGCGCCGGAAGCGATGAAAACCAACCACTGCGGGTTGCTTGCGCCAGTCGCATGCGGCCTGCCCGCCTTGGGCGATGACCTGCCGGACCGGATCGTGGCGGAAAGCGGCCGGCCGCGTCATGTCGTCACCCCCACCCGGTCCGCGAGATGAGGCCTCAGCCTGCACCAGTAATAGGTTGCCAGCGGCACTGCCGCCACCCCCCGGCTCGCTATGGCCAGAAAGGCCGAGTCCAGGAAGATCGTGGCGACATAGGCGAGAGGGATCGCCAGCGCGAAGGTTGCCAAGGTCGATGGCCAAACCATAATCAGATCTTGGCGGTGGGCTGCGAGTAATTCCGCAAGAAAATGCTCGGCGAAATACGCTGGCACAAAAACCAGATAGGCTGCAAGAAAGACGGCAGTCTGACCGGGATCGACAGCCTCACCGAACAGCCGCGCCAACGGCTCGCTCAACATCAGAAAAGTCAAAGCGAAGAAAGCGCTGGGCGCTGCAGAGTACAGCGCCAGCCGTTGTAGGCGCACCCGTCGCGCCAGCCCCGGTCGACGGCAGTAACGGTCCAGAGTGAAACTGTAGAACACCAAGCTGGCACCGAAACAGCCCTGCGGTACCCGGTAGTATAGGGTGGCGAGTTTGGTGGCCACTGCGGCAGCGGCGGCACGTTCGGCACCCATGGTGGCGATTAACAGTAGCGGCGCAAGATTGGAGATATAGTCGTTGAAACTCCGTCCTCCGATAAATAACCCGGCCCGCATGAACGAGAACAGACTTGACGTCGGACCGTTTTGAGCCCGACTGCATGTATGTGCGCCAGCATGCCCTCGCGGATGCGACCGTGCATGGAACGCCCAAGCGGAAACCGTCATGATCAACTGCGCGACCACGGTACTAGCTGCGATCCCCGCTTCTGGTCCCGGCAGCCAGTCGCGCGCGGCGGTATGGAGGACTACCGCATTACCGGCGATGTTCGTGAGAAACCCAAGCCCTACAGGGACGAAAGCGAATCGCTTATATCCGCTGATCTTCAACGCCTCGATGTACCCGAAACTGAGTAGTTGAAGGCCCACGCCTAGGAATCGCACTACGACATAGATAGCGACACCCTGGCCCATCGCATGGTCGGCATAAGCCGATCCAAGCACCGGACCGACCACCAGTGTGGCCAATGCGAACACAGCACTGAGACACAATGCGGCATTCGCGAAAAGAAGATTGGTGCGCCGAATCGTGCGCTGGCGCGATCCCACTTGCCGCGCCAGCGTTGTCACATATAGATCGGAAAAACCTGAAATTACCGCAAATGCGGTGACCGTGACCAGTTCTCCAAGCCCAACGGCCGCCAACACATGAGCTCCGAACGGCGCAACCATCACCATATCCACCGCTCCGAACCCGGACAACAGCAGGCTAAGGATGAGGTTTGTGGCGACGAACTTGCCGAAGTTTGCGGGGGAAAGCCGAATCTGCCGCATCGAAAATCAACTCGCTGGCGGCGGGACACCACGCGCGGCGACCGGGCGGCGACCGGCAGCGGGGGCGGTGAAGACGTCGGAGTTCGTACCCAATTGATTGGCGAGCGCTCGCCCGCGCTGGCGCACGCTCTCCATGCTTGGATCCAGTTCAGCGAGGCCGGTACAGATCTCCAACGCGCGCTCGGGCGCGCCCGCTGCCTCCCAGGCCTGCACTGCGGCGAAGTAATGATGCCCAACATAGGGTGGACCGCAACGCCCTGCGGCCTCCCAGCAGTTCGCGGCCGTCTCGAATTGCTCTGCCGCGAAATGAACTTCGGCTTTCTCGCCAAGGCTAGGCGACCAAAGCGGATCTAGTTCTATGAGCGCGGCTGCCGCCTCTAGAGCAGCGTCAATGTCACGCGCAATGTAGAGCTGTTCCTTGATCGTTGATTCATAGTACGTTTTTACGAAGTGCGCAGAATATGCACCGGGCCGGGCGGTCAGTGCCTCTTCCGCGGCATGTCGCGCTTTGAGCATGAGCAAGCGTGTCTCCCCTGCTTCTCCGCGCGCAGCTGGGATCATGGCAACAGCACGATACCATGAAGAACGTGCACCCGGATTGGCGGAGCCCCCATCCTCGACGAGTTCGCGGCCGGCAGCGAGGAACCAAGAATAGTTCCCCTCGTCGACCTGCTCGCCTTTTCGCCGCCAAACCACCGCCTGAGCCGCTGCGTCCAGCAGCCTGTCGGCGGGCAAAGTCCCGCTCTTCCCAGCCGAACGCATAGCCGAAAAAGCTGCGTTCACGCCGGCCTTGTCCGAGCGCCGATTGGCTACGACGAATTCAAGCATCGCCGCTTCGAACTGGTCGCGCGGCGTGCAATCTGCCGGATCGATGTCAGCAAGTATGCGCGCGGCGAGGGTGAAGCGTGACACGCTAATCAGCGCGGCGGCGAGATTGATGCGCTCCACAACCCGCCCGCCCGGCCGGCGCAACGCAGCGCGAATCTGGTCCAGTCTGTCGCTTTCACCGTAGCTAAGCGTTTCGAGCCCACCGACCTTGCAACCTTCAAGCCTTTCCACTTCGTAGAGCACATGCGGCTCAAACACTTGGGCGAACATATACCCGTAACTGTCTTCGGGCTGGTTGTCGAATTCTTCAAGACACGCTGTGGAGAATAAATCGCGGCCCTCCTGCGGACAATCGAATTCCACCATGGTCCGATGAAAGGCGTTCGCTGTGGTCTCAAGCATGGCGACCTCCAAGTTCCAGAGTTGGCGATCGGTCGCGATCAGTCGCGACGCGAAGCAGTTCGTACAGCAGGATGGACGCCCGTGCGCCGTCCGCAAGAATTTCGGGATCGCGGTTGTCGCGGTCTGCGGCGAACTCCACCAGATCTGCTCCAACTATGCGGTTATGCGCAGCAATCAATTGGATCAGGGCTACAACACGCTCTAGCGGCAGACCGATGTCGGCCGGATAGGCGGTGGCGCGCATTTGGTGGCGCGGCAGGACGTCCACATCGACCGAGATATACACGTCCCCGTCGCATCCAACCGCGTCAAGCACCGCCGCATCATCCTCGATCTCGGGTGTCAGCAACGCAATCTGCTTCCCGAAGTCGACAAGGCGCGAAGCGTACCACTCAACCAACGCCGCTGGAACGGTCTGAACTGGCTCGATCCCGATCTGAATCAGGCGTCCAGCTCCGATGGTCTCGCTGACATGGGTCATCACGTTGGTATGAAACAAAGGGTCAAGCAATCGGGCCCAATACTGGTGGTCGAGATGGTGGTCGAAGCAGACCACCGTGAGCGGCCGCCGCATCCGGGTCTGGAGCGCGCGTACGATAGGAAGCGTGATAGAATGGTCGCCGCCGACAGCGATCGGTGCACTGCCCGCCGGCAGCTTCCTGATTACAGTCTCGATATCGGCGACCAGCGAGGACAAGCTCTTGCCCGGTTTGATATCGCCAGCGTCCGCAGCGCCCTCAATCGGAGCGGCGTCCTGACGGATGTCGATGAAGGCAGAGTCACGACACGCCCAAGTGAAGCGTTGCGTCAGACGGCGCAGAAAGTACGGCCCATTGCGGCTGCCGACGTGAGGCGATCCCAGCGCACTTGGAACACCGAACAGCACCGGCCGCCCGACCGACAAACAACGTGAGAGCCCAAAAAAACTTGGACTGTCTTCGACGTCCGACGCTTCGATCACCATATATCTACTGCGGGGCAGGACGAGCGGCCCCGCCCCCCAAAGCTCGCACGGAGCATCGCTACTTGTCGTCCTGCGGGGCTGCGGGTGCCTCGCTCTCGTTGAGCAACGCCTCAAGTTCTGCGTCCAGATCCACCGAATTGCTCAGCGATTCCAAGACATTTTCCGTGTCCATCGCTTCGGCTTCGAAGAACAGCTCCGGAGACATAATACGGAAAAAGGCCGGCTTTTTCTGATCGGTATATTTAATCAATTCTACTTTCCTTCGCTCGTGTTTCTACAAATTCGCGGGCTACGTTAGTTCCCACTCCGCAAAATTAGCAGTTACGGCCGAGATTATCAAAAAGTTTCTTGTCAAATCTCAGTGTGAGCAAGAGGCAGTGTCCCTGCACAAGTCTTCCTCTTCATGGCGGAAGTGCGGCCGCGTCGGGAAGGATCGCTCGGACTCGGCGTTTGTCATGCACACAAAACCCTGCTCCGATGGGGATGTGGTCATGGCTCCTTCCTTTCCCCGCTCATCCGACCTTACAGCCCCAAAACGAGGTGTGCTCCGCCGCAAAATACCCATCCTGCGCGCGGAAATTTCCCTGGAGCTCAACCATATCGCCCGCAGTCAGGGGAACCATCGTCTGCAACCAAAGCGCCGTCGCT